>Ga0207039_1011_pt1 | contig 77693 bp, 66 predicted proteins | sample Alteio_BWMinCont_74_FD_153264 | JGI IMG/M metagenome (GOLD analysis project Ga0207039, IMG submission 153264) | Enriched cells from forest soil in Barre Woods Harvard Forest LTER site, Petersham, Massachusetts, United States -... | ecosystem: Environmental > Terrestrial > Soil > Temperate forest >... | reverse complement strand
AAGCATACTGCACCGCACTCATTTTCACATTCGACTGATTTTATTATAAATGGAAACAAGAATACAGCAGATAGCCTTAAAGGTTAGGCCCGAATCTTATCTTGCTTTAGTTTTTAGAGAGTAAAGGTTTGACCCGCGATTCATTTTGCAATTCTTCGCTAGCTTGCTTAGCAACCAAGTCTCCTGCCTGAATTTTTCCGAATACTTCAACCATTCCTTCCATAATCTGCCCTTTAGTTACTGATACCCACTCAACAACATCATCTTTCACTTCGCAAACAAATGTGTCCAACGGTGTTGTAACCACTGCCGAAATAGGCACAAACAAAGATGATTCGCGACGCCGAGTAGGCCAATAAACTTTGCAAAACATGCCCGGCAAAATTTTATATTTAGGATTGAAATAGTTCAATTCTACCGGCATAGTCCTAGTAGCCTTGTCTAGGGTATTGCTTATTCTAGCTACTGTACCTACAAACTTCTCAGCAGGAAATGTCGAAACAGAGAATTTTACTTCCGAACCAACGATGACACCGGCAGTGTCTCTTTCTGGAACAGGAACTACAATTCGTAATAAATCCAACTGCTTAATGCGACATATGGGCGGATAGGCGCCAGTACCGTCTGGACCTACAAAGCTACCCACATGCATTTTACGCTCGGTCACATAACCATTAAAGGGAGCCGGTAATTCTAAGTAGGAAGCAAAATCAGCAAAATTATCAAAGGACTTCTCTTTCGCATTACACTCTTCTTTGCGCAATTCCACTTCATGGGCTTTTGCATTCACCCGCTTGATCAGCGCATTTACGTCCTGGCGATCAACTTCGACAGTTTGGGCCCACTGCACTACATCATTATCGGCTATTACACCAGGTACTAAAGAAGCTGCTGCTACGCGTTCATAGGTTGACTGATCAGCCAATAAATTAGCCTGACGTCTTTTTAAATCAGCCTGCACATCTTGTAGTTTTGATGCCTCAGCAGCAACAGCTGCTTTAGCAGCGGCCAATTGTGCTAAAGCATCATTTCTACGCGATAGATATTCAGGCGCATACATCCTCACCATAAGCTGCCCTTCTTTTACCACTGATCCTCGGTCTATCCCAATCCATTTCACAAAACCTGGGACCTTTGGATAAATAAGCACATCTTGATAGGCTTCAATTTCACCAGGTAATTGATCTTCACGAAAGAGAGTTTTGGAGATTACCCTTACAACTGCCACTTCAGCTGGTGGAGAAGGCTCTTCTACTGCTCTTTGCTCAAAAAATGATTTCCAGACAAAGAAACTAGCAGCGATCACCACTATTGAACCAATAATGATAGCGATCAGAATCTTGCTTTTAGATAGCAGCGATGCAATTTTCATATTTTGACTAGTCCTTATCCCTAATAGCCAAGATCTCCTGGATATACCGACGGTGAGCGCACCGGCGCATCTTTCTGAACAATAATAAATACCAAAGGCAATAATGTTAATACTGATAAAGTGGACATACTAAGCCCTCCGATTACCGCTCGCCCTAGTGATGCGCTTTGTCCACCGCTGACTGCCATGGGAATCATCCCTGTAATCATAGCAATAGAAGTCATTAAAATTGGGCGCATTCTACTCTGCGCACCTTGTATTGCTGCTTCTTCGGCATTCATTCCATCGCGACGATTGTTTTCTGCAAATACAACCAGCAAAATAGCATTGGCAATTCCAACACCAATCGACATAATCGCCCCCATAAATGATTGCACATTTAGCGTAGTGCCTGTCAGAAGCAGCATGGCCAGCACTCCCAAAAGAATTGCTGGGGTGGTTGACATAACAATTAGCACTACCCTGCCTGCTTGAAAGTAAGCCAAGAGCATCAGAGTTATTACTACCACAGCCAAAGCCAATCCCATAAGCAAATGATCGAAAGTGTCTTTTAATATAGGTATTTGTCCCTTGATGTCTACAAATACACCTCTAGGTGGTATGCCAGCACGTTTAACTGCCGCCCTCACAGCATCACCAACACTGCCTAGATCATTACCGGCTATATTGGCTGTCAAAGACACCATTCTCATCATGTTGTAGCGATCAAATTCACCATAAGTGACACCATAATCTACTTGAGCCACATCAGATATTAGTGGATGCTGTAGTCTTTCGGTATGATTTCCTGGATAGTATCTATCAACAATAGGATTTTCCTCTTCCTCTCCTTCCAAGGTATGCATTTGTTCTTTGCGGACATTGCTCATAGCCGGAAAATTTTCGATGTCTTCTTTAGATTTAATTTGGTCTTGAGGTACCTGTACTTGCACCTGATAAGAAAAACCACTATCTTTGTCCCGCCAGAGGCTAAGATTGACAAATCTACTAGAGAAAACAGCTGGCTGCAAAGACATACCTATTTCTTCAGGAGTAAGACCAAGTTGTCCAGCTAATTCGCGATCAATCTTTATATGGCAAGCAGGATAGTCTAATGGTTGCCCCCATTGTAAATCACGCAAAGACTTTATTTTACTCATCTCTTTAAGTATTTTCATAGCAAACAATTTGTCAGCAATTAAATTGTGTCCCATTATTTGCACTTTAATAGGTGTAGGCGAGCCTAGATTCATAATTTGGCTGACTAAATCTCCTGGCTCAAATGAAACCTTTGTATCAGGAATTGCATTAATAAACCTTTGCCGTAGGCGGTCTTTAAGCTTAGGCATATCAATTCCAGCACCTTCACGAAGTTGAACGTCCAGCACCGCCTGATGTGGACCACTAGTCCATAAGAAAGCTGAGCTGATTGGAAACATTGGTGGTTGCTGCCCGGCATAACCCAAAGTCTTTTCCAGATTTCCCGGACCTACCTCTTGCTTTATTTCGTCAATTACTTTTAATACCTTTTGCTCCAATACTTCCACTCGCGTACCGGTGGGCGCACTGATTCTTATGCGAAATTCACTACTACCGGAATCTGGAAATAATCCACGACCAATTGACTTATATAGAAGAGCTATTAAAATTCCAGCGACGACAAGATATATTAGAACAACAAGTACGCGCGCAGGAGCTAGTTTTTTCAATAAATCCTCAAGGTGTTGCTTCAGTCGATCTAGCAATCCAGGTTTTTCGTTGGCAGTGGGCGATCCATGGCGCTTTAGCAACAATACCGAGATTACTGGCACCAGTGTAGATGCTAGAATTGTAGAAGCTATCATAGCAAAGCCAACAGCTAGCGATAATGGAGTAAACAACTCTCTAGTAATTCCTACCATAAAAAACGACGGTATGAATACAGAAACTACAGAAAGCATAGCCAGTAAACGCGGTACCATTGTTTCCACACAGGCATCATAAATAGCTCGATTTAATTGTGCTCCCCGCGACAAATGACTGTGAATATTTTCGACAGTAACCGTAGCTTCGTCAACCAAAATACCGATTGCTAAGGCCAATCCACTCAAAGTTTGAATATTTATAGTTTGTCCAGTTATTTTTAAAGCCACAATTGCCGATAACAACGAACAGGGTATAGTTACTACGACGATTAAGGTGCTTCTTATATCTCGTAAAAACAATAAGATCATCAAAGCCGGCAGCAACGTACCTAACAATCCTTCATGGAATACATCATTAATGGCGTCTCTGACAAATTTAGATTGATCAAATTCATAACTTATTTTTACATCCGGGGGCAACACCGCCTGCATCTTAGATAAAGCATCTCTAAGAGCATCTACGACCGAAACAGTTGACGCATCGGCACGCTTAACTGCTGGTATATATACAGTTCGTCGTCCCTGGAAAAGTGCATAACCAGCAAGAATATCTTCCGAATCTTCAACACTACCTATATCTTTAATAAATATCTGTGGGCCGTGACCAGTTCGTATCGGTAGATAATCCAGCTGATGTATATCGGGAAGATCTGTATTGAAAGGAGAAATACGCAAATAGTTACCCGTTCTAACATTGCCTGCTGGCAGTACTCTATTACCGCTAACCAAGGTCTGTATTATCTCGTCACCCGAAATATTATATTGCCGTAGCTTATCAGCATTCACATTGATAACAATACTTCTGATATTTCCACCAAAAGGCGGCGGTGCTTCTGCACCGGGTATAGTGGCGAGCAAAGGGCGAATACGCACATACGCAAGGTCTTCTAGCTCTCGCACAGGTTTAGTGTTTGATGACAATACAAGTTGCCCAACTGGCAAACTCCCAGCATCGAATCTAAGCACAAAAGGATTATAGGTACCATGCGGCATTAAACTAGTAGCACGGTTGGACATAGCTACAACAGCAGCCATCGCACTTGCCATATCAGTATCAGGCTGAAAAAAAACTTTGATTAGCGCAACATTCTGAATGGATTGAGACTCCATATGTTCAATCCCAGGCACATAAAGAAAAAAGAGTTCATAAGTTGAAGTTATATAGCCTTCCATCTGCTCGGGAGACATGCCACCATAACCTTGAATAACATAAATAGCCGGGATTTTCAAATCGGGGAAAATGTCTTGCTTCATGCTGTTTAGAGCAAGTATAGACATCAATATAATGCTCAACACAGCAGCAAAAACCGTAATCGGGCGCTTCATCGCTGTTGCAATTAACCACATTGTATTTTTTTCCCCTCGCTTCTAAATTTGCTTTCTATATATTAATTGGTGGCATTACCAGTATTTCTTTCAGCGATAGCTACCAGTCCAAGGAAAGATTTGAGGTCCCCTTGAACGTAAGATAAAGCGAGAATTGATCGCCAAACCTCAAGCTGAGCCAGGGCATCTTCGACTTCCGCTTGGGCGAGAGCCTTTTCCGCCTCTGCTACTGTGACCATATTGGTCAGTCCAGCACTATAACGCTTCAACGCTTTTATTTCACGAACCTTCGCAGCCTCCACCAATACTGGTGTTTCCTTAGCTACCCGGCGTGCTTCGGACAATAATATTCGCGCTCTGGCATCTTTACGTTCTAATATTTGGATGGCCAAGTCATAATCAGCCATTGCTGCCATTTCATTGCTGTATGCCATTTTTTTCTGGGCTCTAAGCGGAAAAATTTCCATAACCGGGAAACTAAACGATGCTCCAATCATGTAGTTGAACACTTGAGGCAAAGCCCCACCAGCCACCGCACGTAGCGGATTTACACTATTTTCTCCACTTCCTCTACCCCACACTCCCGAATTAAGCCACAAGTGCGGACGATACGCTACATCTAAGAGTTTTACTTTCGCTTGCCATCTGGCAATCTCTGCGGTTTTTAATAAGGCATATGGATGAGAATTAAGATCAAATTGACCAAACGGTTGACTTTGGTCTTCAACAGGAGAACATATAAGCGGCTGTGAGACCACATCAATATCGGATTTAGCCATGCCCATTTTTTCCGCCAGATCAACAAGAGCAAGTCTTTTTTCTCTTTCTGCTTTAATAAGCACAATTTTAGTGCGCGAAACTTCAAAATCCCAATCAGCAGCATCAACGCCTGGTCTTAAACCTTTGGAAACCAGTGTTTTGGCACGTAAATTAGCTGCCTCCATATGATCCAAACTCGCTTGAGCTGAACGTATCACCTGTTTCGTTGCCACAGCTGTTAAAAATGCATCCGCAGCGTCAAAAGCAACGTCAAGTTTTGTCAGATTTAAATCAGCTCTTGCTGCTCTGGCATCAGCGTAAGCAAATTGGTCGTTAGCATGTCTAAGTCCAAAATCAACTATAAGCCAGTTTAAATTGGCACCCGCCAAATCATTTACAATCGGATTCAAGCTCGAGTGCGTGGATGGCGGACCAGAATCTACTGGAACAGTATCAAAACCGGATACATTATTCATAACAACACTTGCAATCCGGTTTGCTGAGACACCGGATTCTTGAATATCTAAATTTAAATTAGGAAGGTATTGCGTCTTAGCTAATGTTACATTGGCTTTTGCAGCGTGCAATTTATATAGCTTGTTATTTATAGTAGGAAAATTTCGCAAAGCTATATTTACTGCTTCACCAATTGTCACTGACTTAGGTGCAAATATTGGTTGGAATTGAATATCCGGAACATTTGTCTCTCGTCCAACCGCAAACGCCCATTGACAGTGTAAGCTATTCATCAAACAGATAATCACTGTCATACCAATTGGCAAAGTAGACCCCAGAATTTTCAAGGCCTGCCTCTCTGTATGTCCACATGCCCATTTAAACGATATGGTACCGGTGAACCATTATCCGGCGCCACCTCAAAACCACCATTACAAGTAGGGTCTAATTTGTTAGGCACCCAGTCACCCGGAAGGTCTCTTACCGGAGCGCTGCGTTCTTCACTAATTACATATCCGCTTGGATTTTTGATAGGGCCTTTATCAGCACTGCTGCCTGCATCCGAAACTCCACGATTTTCTGGATGCTTTTGCAGCAATCTACTACCCTCTTTTGGCTCAGTATTTTCTCTTACTAATTGGGCAGCCGCCGGATTTGTAGAACGTAGTTCTTTGTAATCTGTCTTCCTGAAGCTCGTATCACCAAACGATGACCCATTAAACTCAGAACTGCCATAACGATTTTCGTCTTCTGTATGTTCCTCAGCGTATGCAGTTTGAGTTAAGTACAAAGCCGTTACCAAAATAATTATTGAAAAAGTCAAAGAAGAATTCCTATCCATCAATTTAATAAGCATGACGCCACTCTTCACGCCACTCTTCCACTCCATTTATAACGGGCTGGGCAAATTCGATTTCTTGAACTTTCTCTGACACTTCATTAGCTTCAGCAATGAGTCCTAAACTACGCAATACATTTGAATAATCTGTAAGACAAGCAGCGACTAAAATATTTTGTTCCCCCACTGCTCCTTTGGTACTAGCCAAGGCCCATTGATAAACAGTGCGCGCATCTTCCAATTTCCCTTGACTATAATAGAGAAAAGCCAATTCATTGAGCATGCGGGCCGTTTCCAGATTATTTGGGTCCATAGCTATATGCCCTTTGTTAAAGGCTTGCCCGTATAGAGCCATTGCTTGCTGCGTTTGCCCAAGTTTGTTAAGAACATTAGCAAGTGACGAACGTGTGCGCGTAACAAGCATATTATCGCTACCATAAACACTCTCATATATGGACAGTGCTCGTCTAAGCAGAGGTTCCGCCTCAGAATATCTTTGCTTTGATATATAGAATAAAGCCAGTCCAGTCAGATCATCAGCGACAGAAGGATGATAGGGTCCAAGCGCTTTTATATCTATTGCGATCATGCACTCGTAATAATCTTCTCCTTGCCTGTAAGAATGCTGGCTATATAAATCATCAGACATAGTTTTATATGCCGGCGCTAAAGTAGAATTGCTAAATGGTTGTTTAAAGCCGCGCAGCAATACTTTTTGTTCTTCATTGTTTTGGTCTGCGTACGATTTTTCAGATGAAGCTGTCATCTGCTTTTGCCAAGCTGAAGGAGGAATAGCAGTAGTAGGAACAGGGAATCCTAAACGATCTTTCAATACTTCTTTCTGAAAATCGGAAATTAAATTCTTATTGGAATTATCATTTTTTTTCAGCAAATCACTATAGTCATTTAAAAGGCTCTCTAACTGTTTACTAGAAGACAAGCTTGGCTGTTGCATAAGGATGGACAGAGATGATTTATAGTGTTTTTCTGCTTGCTCAGTTTGACCAGCACCAAAGGTTGCATGTCCTAAATGATGTAAGCTTTCAGCCACTGCAGGGCTGAAAGGACCATAATGTTTTTCGTTTATAGCCACAGCCCTGAGGTAGTACTTCATGGCTATTTTAGGATCGCCCTCCGATTCAAAAATTGAACCCAAGGCAAAAAGTGTTGGCACCACTTTCGCGCTTTCTTTTCCATAAGTGCGCTCCAGTATGTGGAGCGATTTATTATAAAGAGGCACAGCATCGTTGGTCTTGTTTTCTAATTCAAGAGTGGAAGCCAATCTCTCTAAACATTTGACCGTATCATTATTACTATGTGGTTCTTGCTGAATCTCTTTTAAAGCACGTCTGAAACAATCTTCGGCTTGAACAAGTTTCTGTTGCTGAATGTCAACATCACCTTCAGTAAGCAAGGTTTGCCAAAGTTTTTCAGACGCCCGAACACCTGAAATGCAAAGCATTAAAACAGTTAAATAGCAGAAGAAGAGTTTAACAAGAAGAGGATGAGAGTCACTGTCTTTCATTGCTGTTATCTTCATTTCCGCTCCAAAAATCAATTGCTATTTACTAATGGATTCATAGATATACCCATCTCACCATGTTGGTTAGGTAGCTGTAGCCTGCCAAGACATAGAAATAAAAATGCCGCGGGCGATCAAAGCAATAAGTCTGTCCAGCTTTGGACAGTTATAGCTGCTCCCATAAAAAATGTATCTAGCCTGCATTTTTATGCGCATGTTTAGCTCCAATTACTTGAAACCTAATTAAGTCGCTCTAAGAGTAAAAAGGCTTTCTCTAGAAATATAGTTATAGGGCCTAGTCACACATATTTGCAAGCGATTCAAACCGACACAACAATTCTTGAAGCAATAATCATGCTGCAATCAAAATAGCCAAGATCATCCCTTGACTATTTGATTAACTGTTCGCTCTGCTTACGATAGTCAGCCATAACTAGTAAGATCTTATTTCAAGATATCAGCTAATAACTCCAACTAAACTTCCCCACCTAATAAATGAGCAGTAGTAACGTGGAACAATCTCTAAACTCATCGAAGACATCTGGTTTTTCGACGCTAGTCTATTTCGTGCTGCGATTTTTTATTCGAATATTCATGCGAGTTTTCTTCTCGCTTGAATACGATGGTTTGCACTATGTTCGAGATCATAAAGGTCCAGTCATACTTGCCGGTAATCATACAGGCTGGTTAGATACATTAGCTCTTGGCTCTGCTTGCAACCGCCGCGTACGTTTTCTAACCGCTGAGTGGGTAACCAAATGGCCCATACTCGGTCCAATAATAGTTGCTTTAGGTGGTATTCCAGTCCGTCCGGGTAAAGGACCTAGAGCACTAGACAATGCTCTTGCATGCCTTGCAAACGGCGAAAATATTTGCATATTTCCTGAAGGAGTTCTTTCGGTTGATGGTAATCTAGCTCACTTTAGAAGCGGTGTTTCAAAACTGCACAAAGAGAGTGGATGTCCCATCATTCCTTTTGCAATATATGGTGGCTACGAAGCATGGCCATATAATAGTGTTTTACCGCATTTGCATAAAATAGCCCTACACTTTGGCATACCACTCTCTATGGTCGATTCTACTCTTGGCGAAACTACTCGCGAGTTGGAAGATATGGTTAGTTTTATGAGAGCTTCGCTTTATCGTCGCTACGATTCTGATAAAGAAAGAGAAACAAGTCTTTTATCCTTACTCCAGGCCAAGTCAGATGTATTTTCCGCCAGGCCAGCTGTTAGCATGAAAACAAAAAATGGTTGGTATGAACTTAGCTATGCAGAACTCTCACGCCAGGCTATTAAGCTTTCTTCTTATCTTATCGAAGCAGGAATTGAATACGGCGACCGTATCGCCATTTTGTCGGAGTCACGACCAGAATTTGCAGTTTGTTTTTTCGGCACAATGCGATCTGGTGCCACCATTGTACCCTTAGATGTAAAGCTAACAAGTAATGAATTAAAATCATTGCTCCTAGACTGTTGCCCAAAAGTAATCTTTATATCTAGTCATTTAATTAAAGTTTTCGAGGAAGTCAAGGAGTCTCTAAATAGCAGCACCAAATGCTTTTTGATTGATCACGACCAACAAAATCCCGCCTATCAATCGATTCAAACTCTGATCACTTCAAAAATATTGCCCTCTAGAGAACGCTCTTTAGAAGAAGTAGCTGTCCTTATCTACACTTCAGGAACAACCGGCAGCCCGAAAGGTGTAATGAATACAATTGGCAATTTAGTTTTTCAAGCTAGTCAATTTGATCAATTAGTTAATCCAGAAGAAGGTGATAGATTTTTATCGATATTGCCTCTTAACCACCTCCTAGAGCTAACTCAGGGATTTTTAGGAGTTTTACATGCTGGTGGCACTATTTATTATTGTCATAGCCTTTATCCCAAAGATATCATTGCTCTGATGAAAGAGAAACGTATCACTGGCATGATTGCCGTTCCTTTGTTTTACCGAACTTTGAAAAATGGTATTGAGCGCGAAATTTCCAAAGGCGGCACTCTGAAAAATATATGGTGGCAAGGTGCCACCACTCTCGGTAAGCTAATTAAAAATCAACAATTTCGACGATTGCTGTTTGCCCCATTACATGAAAGTCTGGGCAACAAGTTGAAGTTACTTATCTCAGGTGGGGCCCCTTTAGAATTTTCTACTGCCGAATTTTTTGACTTAGTTGGCATTTCAATTTTACAAGGTTATGGATTAACTGAAACCAGTCCAGTTATTACATCTAATACTCCTTCCGATAATCGCTTGGGCTCGGTTGGGCAAGCTATCCCCGGAGTTGAAGTAAAAATTGAAACTAATGGCAGCGGGGAGCAAGAAGGAGAAATTTTAACCCGCGGACCTCACGTGATGAAAGGTTATTTCAAACGAGATGATCTGACAACTGAAGCTATAGACAAAGACCAATGGTTTCACACTGGTGATTTAGGGAAGATAGATAAAGACGGTTATCTATACATAACTGGACGAATCAAAAATTTAATTGTTCTTGGTGGTGGCAAAAAAGTCCATCCTGAGGAAGTGGAAGGTGTTTTAGCTGCTAGCCCACATTTAAAAGAGCTGTGTGTTTTAAGCTTAACTGCTAAATCTGGTTCAAAAGAAGGAACTGAAGAAGTTTGTGCTGTAGTGGTGCCAAGCGATTCTTTCAAGAAGGAATTCTTAGATCAAGCACAAATGGAAAAAGCGTTAACAAATGAGATTCAATCACTCAGTGAACAATTGGCATCCTATAAGCGTCCAACAAAAATAATTGTGATGGATATTGATTTACCTAAAACTGCCACTAAGAAAGTTAAAAGAAATGAGTTAGTAAAATTAATTGGATAGCCCTCAATGAAATTTAAGTTTATTATCTTGTTTGCACTCCTTGTAAGCTTGAACAGCGCAGTTAAAGCCAAAACGCCAAGCCCAGATTCTAACGAGAAAATTGAGGTAACTCCTTCTCCAATGGACAATGCTTGTCCCGCTGATAGCAAGCTGCCAAAAATAACTTTAGTGCTGGGTGGGGGCGGCTGTAAGGCACTAGCTGAAATTGGCGTATTGAAAGTGTTTGAAAGAAACCATATTCCGATACATTACATTGTCGGAACAAGCGCTGGAGCCATTATTGGAGCCCTCTATGCCGCCGAGGTACCGTTAGCTGACATTGAAGAACTTGCTATCGATGGCAAATTGCAAGGTGCGATGAACCCAAATTTAACCTTCCGTGTAATTACCTTGCCACTGGTCAAACTGATTCATTTTGGAAAGATATATGCCGGTTTGACAAATGGTTCCGACCTTGAGAAATTCTTGCGCAAAAAATTACCAAGTGAGTTCGCGAATTTAAAAATACCCTTTGCGGCAATTGCAACAGATTTAGAAAGTGGTAACACTTGCATGATCACAAACGGCGATCTATGCAAAGCCATAGTGGCTAGCAGTGCAGTACCAGTATTGGTTCGCCCAGTCACTATTGACAATACGATATTCATTGATGGTGGCATTAAAGCAAATTTGCCAACCAATTGCGCCCAGCTAACCGGAGCAGATTTAATTGTCGCCGTGCCAGCTGACACACCAATAAGAAAAGTGAACAAGCGAGAATTCCGTTCATTGAGAGGACTGACAGCACGAATCACCGACATAATGGAAGTAGAAATTGACAAGCATCGCTGGCAGGAAGCTAATCTAGTAATCTATCCAAGTATTGGTGATACGCCAGCAATAACTAAAGATCCACAAATTATTAAAGATACCATTTCAGCAGGAGAAGCCGCTGCAACAGAAGCATTACCTCGTTTGAAAACACTTATAAAGAGCAAGACTTCAAGCTCTTCTGCTAAATAATTTACCTTTTTATACTCTCTCTTTTATTTTTAGCGTTCAATGCCTTAACCGTATCATGCAGGGCGTTTGCTATTTTTTCAGCATCGGTATTCCCAGTGCCTTCTTTCAATAATTCTTCCGGCAAAACTGGATCACCAAAAACTACAGTAATTTTGTCGAAGCGCGGGAACAATGCTCCGTGCGGCAGAGCTTCATAAGTTCCAACTATACGAACAGGAACAACTTTAACCGGGAAGTGCTCCAATAGCATTCCTATACCAGATTTAAAAGGCAACAATTTCCCTGTTGAAGTCATCTCGCCTTCAGGGAACCAAACTAAACTCCTATGTTTTTTTAGAACAGCAGCAGCTAGAGCCAAACTAGAAACCAGTGATCGCGTGGCTTCAATAGGAATTGCTTGAGATAATCTGTAAATAAATGCATTGAATGGGTTGGCTAGAGCTATGCCTGCCCATCCTGCCCATTGAGTTTTGTGCAATCTTTCAACACTTAATACTGCTGAAAGAGCAAAAGCATCTAAATAACTTGAATGATTAGGAGTAAAAACAACCGGTCCTTTAGGTATTTTTTCCAAACCGATAGCAGAGACTCTAAAACACCAATGCATAATTGCAAAATTGGCCCAATAGAGCAGCTGGGCCAATGACAACATAAAAGGATTCAATGGTTTAAGCCACTCCTTTTGATCATCATCAAGAACACTTTCGGGGTTCTCGAAAGGAGACACAGCATGACGGCCAGAACGAGAGGCTTCAACAATTTCTTTGATTAAATCACGTACGGTGTCTATTCGAGCAATTGCTTCTTCGTTTAGTTCAACACCTAAACGCCCTTGCATTTCCAAGGTCAGGTTGAGCCACTCAAGCGAATCAACATTCAAATCAAGTTGAGGGCTTTTAGTGAGTGTTATTTCCGCATCGGGGAATTTTTCTTGAAGCCATTCCCAAGCAGCCTTAGCAATAGGTTCTTCCAACAGAGATTTATCTTCAGCAGACATCTCCTCTTTATGTTTACCTTTACCAGCACCATTACTTTTTGCGGCTAACTTAGCTTTTTCATAAATTGCCGCTAATTCGTGACGGCGAATCTTTCCCAAATTAGTACGCGGCAACGGATCCTTACTGATAGCAAAATCGCTTGGTCGGTAATATGAAGGCAGTGATTCAGAGACTTTCTTAATTACTTCTTCAATTTTAGTGTGAGCATCGCTATGACCAATAGCGGTAATATTAGGCACCACTAGCGCCACCAGCTTATTTTTACTTTGAAGAATGCTTATTTCACGAATAGAAGCATCCTTTTCATATGCTTTCTCAATTTCTTCTGGCTGAATCTTCTTGCCACCTTCACTTTTAAGAGTAGTAGAGATTCGTCCTGTTACATGCAAATTACCTAAGAACATGTAACCAGTGTCACCGGTCTTAAACCAACCATCCTCAGTAAAAGTTTCCTTTGTCTTTTCCGGTAAATTTCGATAACCAGAAAAAACACTCTTACCTTTTGCTTGAATCTCAGGTTGTTCGTTTTCTTCCCTTTCGTCAGATACTTTATTATTCGTCTTGTGCGTTTCTTTGCTTTGGTTATCTGATTTGTCTTTTGTATCACCCCCTTCACTCCCATCAGCATCATCATGCTTATCGAAGTCTTTCACTTTCTGTATACGTATTTGAACACCATCAACTGGCTTACCCACGCCTTTTAAATCTCTATTGCCGGGCAGACGGAAGGTAAGCAAAGGAGCAGTTTCAGTTAACCCGTAACCGACCGCCACCTGCCAACCAAGAGCCATTAATTTTTTTGCTAAATCCGGTTCTAGAAGAGCGCCACCACAAGCTAATAATCTTAAAGTAGGAAATCGTTTATGTACTTTGCCAAAAAGCTTTTTACCAATATTTATTCCCAAGATATTCATGAAGTTGGATAATTGATTCGCTACATCAAATGCAGTATTATCAATATTATTAGACCTAGCTTTAACTTCTATCCCTGCATACAAAGCACGCAATAGCCTTGGCACAGCTACAAGCACAGTAGCTTTGCCTTCTTTAATGGCTCTAATAATTTCAGGTCCTGTTACCGCTTTCGGAAAAATTACTGTCAACCCCAGCGAGATGGGCCCCAAAAGTCCGTCAACAAAAGGATAAACATGGAACAGTGGCAGGGGAAGCAACACTTTATCAGTACGCTGCAACAGATTAGTTTTTTGCTCAGCATAAATCTGAAAAATTATATTTGTATGTGTTAATGGCACGCCTTTGGGCAAACCGGTTGTACCAGAAGTATAAAATAAAACTGCCTGATCCTCTGCTTTAAGATCATCATCGTGGTTAATCTTCTTGGACAATAATTCATGCCAATTGTCGGATTCGTTTTCATTGTCGAGGCGAATGACTTTCATATGTTTGTCTCTATGCAATCTCTGCAATTTGTCTAAGCCTTTAGCATCAACAAAAATATGCTTCGCTTCACTGTCTTCGATAATATGATTCAGTACTTCGTCACTCGATTGAAGATCGACAGGCACACAAATTCCACCAGCATAAATAACCGCTAGCGAAGCTATAACCAGTTCGCGGCTGTTGCCAGCTAATAGCATTACAGTTTCTTGGTGCTTTAGCCCGACTTTTGATAATCCATCAGCAAGGCCACGCACTAATTTCAATAGCTCCTCAAAGCTCAATTTGCGACTATCTTCTTGCCCGAAAGTAAGTATGGCAGTCTTGTTGCCAAAGCTTTCAGTCTTATCTAACAAATCGCGAATAGTTTGTTCTTTATCTTCCGGCATACCCATCTCCACGACAGAGATATTATATCCCTTGAAGATATCGATCATTGAGTTACCAAACAGTTTTTATCGATCTGCAGCCTGCCACAAACTATTGACTGAAATTGCCAATCGTTTTTAAAAATCAATAAGGTGCATCACCAATTATTGTCAAGCACCATAGAATCTGCAAGCGAGTTTATCATGGCCTCATCGTTTCCTTCTAGTTGGTAACATTTGGCAAGCCCTACTAAGGCTAAGTCTTTGTAGCGAGAATCCGGCAATCTAGTCGCCTCTTTAAAATCCCTTTCGGCTTCCTGTATGTTATTTAATTCCAATGCCTTCAAACCAGCCCCGTATTGTTCTAACCCTGGCACTTTAGTATTCGGTATGCGGTAGCAAGATCCCGGCAATGCCTCCAGATAAGGACTGCTGCGGAAAGAAATAATCTTACTATTCGGATAAAGCTTAATAATGATTGGACGTTTATGCATAAAGAGGGATGCTTCTTTTATTTTTCGCTGTTCAATAAAACATTTGAGAAGGTCCATTTCGGTCTGCTCTTTTGTCCATTCTGAATCGCGACTAGCAATGATTTTACGAAAAAGCTGCTCCGCTTTTTCATACTTGTGACGCTGCAAATACCATTCTCCAATATACATCGTTTCACTATCCAAAGCAGGATCCTGTGGCTTCTGGATACATGCTGCTGCTAATACCTGGTCACATAATTCCTCGGCTTTTTGTGTTTGCCCCGCATCTGCATATGCTTGCGCTAAGTCGAGCCAATAAACATTCATTTCGCCATTAGTTTTCGACATTAATGGCATTAACAACTTGAATTTTTCTATAGCCGCATTGTAATCACCAGCCGCTAAATGCGCTTCTGCCAGTCCAGCCAGATCGTAAAAATAAGCACTGCTTTTAGTATCACTATTTTTTTCTCTTTGGGCGGTTGACTTTGAAAGATAATCAATAGCGTTCTTTGCGTCCCCAGAATACGCAGCAAACTGTCCTAAAGCACTGATCAAATTAACAGAGTCACCATCAGTCCCAAGACTTTTATTTGTTCGCCTCTCCAGCTCAAGCTCAATTAGCTTCTTTGCCTGCGGCAAACCCAATTGTGGAATAGTCTCGATATGAAACCTGCGCCACGGACCGCCCGTTCCAAATGCATCACCCATAGGTGCAATGCCTGTACCTGCCGACCGTTCGCCGTCACTTGCTTCTCCTACTTTAGCTCCAGCACCGAAGCCTATGAATATTATGCTGCTCAATATTAGTAATTTATTAGCCATGAAAGTTCTCCTTATTTGTTTCGTTGCTTCCTTTCTGGCTTTGATTAAGGCCAGCTTTTTAGAAATCTTTCAACGTACCCTTGCCATATTTCCATTCCTGCAGGACTAGCATGGCAGACTTGTCTGCAAAAAGTTTGCCACCTTTCTTTTAGTTTATTATCTTCCGACATTGCATAATCAAAAGATTCCAAACTAAACAGTGCAGTAAGCAATATTAAAAGCCTGGGATTATTTTTTAGAGCCGCAACTGCCCATTCATAGTGACTGTCTGTCCACAAAGAATACACAGGTGGACGCTGCTGCCAAGTTATATGTTCACGCTCCCAATGTTCAAGCACAAAATACACAGCAGCATCTTCAACCGAGTCAAATGGCATATCAATTGCTACTCCCGATTTGCAATACAGATGATGTTAAAGTCGAGGCAGTGTCCGATTATATTTGCCTTTTGTGAAAATTCTATGAATCTGTAGCTGATCGCACATATTTAATCAGTTTTCTTTGCCTGAAAATTTCTTGAAGCTGTGTACCCGTTTGAAATAATCAGCAAGTCTGATTCCAAAGACGAATAGCAGGCTCATTCAAATTATGATCGTAACCCAAGATGCTTAATGAAGTCGGAGCCAAAGTAAATAAACGCCCATCTTGAGCACGTAATGCCAACCAACGAACAGCAAGGATGCGTAACATGTGTCCATGCGAAAATAAAAGCACATTACCCTTATCAATTTCCTTCAGACGAGAAACTAACCGATCTGCTCGCATGCTTATATCGCTTATTGATTCTCCTGCCGGGCATCCATCACGAAAAATATTCCAATCTGGACGTTCTTTATGTATTTCTATAACCGTGCGTCCTTCATAGTTTCCATAATCCCATTCGACTAAGTCTGGATCTATTTGAACTACAGAGCCAAAGCCAGCTAGCTCACAAGTCTGTTTTGCTCGTATCAGAGGACTAGAATAAACAGCTTCGAAAGTAATACTTCGAAGCCGTTCGCCTAAACGTTTAGCATTTTCCTCTCCATTTTTAGTAAGAGGAATATCTGTCAGCCCGGTATGTTGTCCGGAAACTGACCAAGCCGTTTCACCATGGCGAGCTAAATAGATCTGAGGCAATGGCTGATTCATCTACTAACGATCTCTCTAAGTGTATTGCAACCATGCCTCAGTGAATTCTATCTATTGATTCAGGACTTTAATGAACTGGATGAGCTGCTTTTTGCAGTCCTTTTATATCCTTTAGTAGGACTTGTTCGTGTCCATCTGGAGTTACCTTTTGATAGACTTTCACAATGGTGCTTTCCGGATTTACAACAAATGTTGTGCGATCCCAATACATATTGCCTTTGTATTCGCTTTGACCAATACCTGTTTCTTTGAGCAAATGTTTTTCGGTATCAGCTAACAAATCAATTTTGAAAGCAAACTTGTCGCAGAAGTCTTTGTGAGATGCAACATCATCTTGACTAACGCCTAATACTTGAATGTTTGCCTTTTCAAATTCTTCTTTAGTAGCCGTGAATGACTTACCTTGGATGGTGCATCCTGGAGTATCATCTTTCGGATAGAAGTAAACTACGAGCCATTTTCCAGTGAAGTCTTTCAAGCCGACATCTTTGCCATCTTGATTCTTGAGTTTAAATTGAGGAAATTTTTGACCTTCTTTAAGCATAGTTTCTCTCCTTATATTATGAGAACTTGTGCTATTGTCGCGCATATTAGTGGAGTCATTTATGTTCGCTGCAATAAATTTATGATCGATGGATCTTGACAGCTTGTCGGCGACATAATTACAACTAAAAGAATTGTGCAGAATAATGATGATAAAAATGGGTTTATAATACCCCAAAGATATAAACTAAACTCAATCTAAAGTAAATTCTCTTCTTGAATTTACTATTATCTTTATTTTTCAAAAACCAATTGAGTATCTCTTGACTCTGACAATCTAGCACCAAATATGGTGCATTTAGCCCAATCCCTCGGAGTAGTTGAAGAACACCCCTTCTGGATCATATTTTGTTCTAAGTTCTGCCAAACGTTTTCTGTTTGCTTCTTTATATGAAGCCTTGATATAGTCTGGATGTTCCACTATTTCCGATTCTGAAATATAGTGTCCACTAATACATGGATGCAATAATTTTACGCATTGTTGATGCCACTGCTTATTTTCCTCGTCAGCTGAAGGCTCCTTCCACATTGTCCAAGGGCCACCATATAATTTAGCTGTCATTGAAAAAGCCGCATCAGGCAAGGGCGCCAAACCATCTTTGCCAGTAAAGACCGAAATAAAAATTAAGGCTTCTGGCGATGTAACTTTGAGAAAATGATCTTTTATGACATTAAATGTCTCCGTTAAGCTAGATCGATAGAATAATGCATCGACCTTACAACGTAGCCCTGGTGGCCACAAAGCACCCGATGCATCAAACAAGGATTCAAAGTTTGTTGGTTTAGCAACAGATTTAGATAAGCACTTGCCAATAATAGGACAAGTATCAAGTGGGTTTAAAGCAGCCTGTATTTCTTCTTGGCTGTCAGCAAATAAAACAGCCGATACCATAAATACTTTTCCGTTGCTCGATTTACATTGCTCAGCTAATTCAGGCGGTGCAGCGAGAACGCCCGCACTCAATTCAAGATTGTTTGGCAGCGTACGCGCCAAAGGCCCCAGCCAATCACACACAGCCGAAATGTCTTCATAAGGATAGTAGTAAGTACTGGCTACGATAGCTTTCGGCAACGGATACAATTTAAGGTGATACCGTGTAACAACTGCAAACATGCCAGGCCCAGCACCGCGAGCAGCCCAATAATAATCCTGATTTTGATCAGCACTGGCTGTAATGATTTCACCTTCTGGGGTCACTAATTCCACTGCTTCTACACTGCCAACACCCGGTCCCCAAGCTCCTTGGTTCCAGGACATACCTCCACTAAGTAAATAGCCGCTCACTTTAACAGTAGGACAATGTCCCGTGGGATAAGCGAGTCCGTATGGTTTCAAAGCTGCTTGCACCTCTCTGTTGCTCAAAATTGGCTGCAAAATAGCTTTACAATTATTGGCATCAATTGAAATCACTTTATTGAGATTAGCAAGATCAATAAGAATGCCACCATCGCGATTAGACATCGCACACCAACTATGTCCTCCACCACGCACACTTACTTTAAGTTTATTAGCCCGAGCATATTTAATAACGGCAGAAACATCATTTTCATCCACAACCCGAGCAATTAATTGTGGTATGCGGGCAGGACGAAGCTCATTCCACAAACCATCAAAAGCAATTTGATTGAATTGGGGATCTTGGGGTGCAATTAATTGTCCTTGGAATTTGCCCTGCAAAGAACTTAGGTCTAGCTTAGCTTGATGAGCAGTTTGAGCTAAGACAGGACCGCTAATCACTCGCGAGAATAATGACAACGATCCGGCCAATACAATACCTTTGGATAAAAATGCACGGCGATTTATACTCTTCTTTTCATCAACCATAACTTATTAAAGACTCCTTACTAAACTGCTAATTGTCATTATAAATTGTCGGCTTATTCACACAAATCAGTGTAAATAAGCCGACTTCAACCATCTTATTTTTTAGTTTTTATTTTCCGTCTCCTGCTGCTTTATTAGCAAGACTAGCTAGTTGACCGCGTTTATAAAGGCGATGTCCCATAACCCAAGTTTCATCAACTGCGCGATCATCACCAACAGCCATTACACCAAACAGTAATTGGGCTGCTTGTTCTTTTGTTGCTGGTTTATCGCAAATGAGAGATTGATGCCAAGCTTGAGCAGGCGGTCCACCATTCCAATCTAGAACAACAAAATCAGCTTCTTTACCAGGAGTAAAGTTGCCTATTACATCATCTAAATATAGACCTTGTGCGCCACCTAATGTCAGTGAATAGAAAGCACGATAAGTATTTAACTTATTGCGCTCAGCTTCAACTTCATTGTGCCAACGTGGATCGACACTGCCATCAAGCATTGTGTTATTACACATGCCTACTTTGTAAGCTTGATCTAATACATTTAGCATAGAAAAGCTATTTCCGCCGCCCATATCACTACCAAAAGTGAGACGAACACGACGATTAGGATCCGTAGCTGCTCCTAGACGGAAAAGACCGCTACCGAGGAAAGTGTTGGAATTAGGACAAAACGAAATAGAAGCGCCCGCTTTAGAAAGACGATCCATTTCACTGTCTGAGAGCCAAACACCATGACCTGCTGTAAATTTAGGTCCTACTAGATCATATTTTTCATAACAGGCTAAATAATCAGGACATCCGTGTTCAGCTGCCGCTCCTCTTGTTTCGGTAGGATTTTCAGATACATGAGTATTTATCCAGCAATCCGGAAACTCTTTATGCAATTGCTGACACTTAGCCAATAACTCAGGCGAAGCACCATAAGCGAAGCGTGGGGTGATGGCATAAAGATTTCTGCCATGACGATGATACTTTTGTATCAATCGTTTACCCTCAGAATAAAATTGATCTGGAGTAATAATGAAATCCGCCGGTGCATTTCTGTCGATACCAGCTATACCGCATATAACACGCATGTTGCGTTTGCTTGCTTCATCAAAGTAAGCTTCTATAGCGCTAGGATAAGAAGTACCAAAATCTTGTACGGTTGTAGTGCCACTAGCTAACATATTGTCAAAGAAGTGTTTAATTCCTTCAGCAGCATATGTTGGATCTTTATATTTCGTTTCTTCGGGAAAAATCCATTCTTGCAACCAAGGAAGCAATTGCAAGCCGAATTCACCAAGAACTCTTGTTTGTGGAAAATGCACATGTCCATCAACAAATCCGGGAACAATCAAGCGACCAGGAATATTGGTGACTTTAATACCAGGATATTCTGGAGCAATTTCTGAATAAGAACCGAAAGCCTTGATAATTCCATTATCTAGAACAAGAAGTCCATCTTGATAAAAACGAGCTGCTTCTTCATCGTGCCCTACATGCTTCCACGGATCATCGACAAAATCGAAAAACGCACCACGTATACCTTTTAGCTGACTTTCTGCGCTCATTGCAGGCACATACACATTGCTAAAACAAATGAACAATAACAAATTCAATAGTACTAAGAATTTGTTTTTATTGGCTCTTCTCTTCATAAGTCACTCCCTTAAAAAGTTGCTCGATAAAAATTGCATAGAAGTCTAACTTCTTGATTAAAAAAAATCAGACTATTTGTTGCTTGCAGAATGTTTTTAATAATTCGAGCTGATAAATACGCCACTGAAAACCTAGAAGTGAGAGCTTTGAAACTCCCGTCATCTCTCTATACCCTAGCCAAGAAGAAAATTATCTGTCTGATAATCTAATTTTCTATGCAGAGATTCTCTATATTCATTATCTATAAATTATGCACTCAATGCTAAAAACCTTCAAAAAGATAATGTGCCACCGTCTATAGTGCGATACTTTTTAGTTGGTTCTCTTCCCTCATATCTATCAAACTGTGCAGACAAATTGCTCTCTTCATTCTAAAGGATAGTAAAGTGTGGCAGGTTTTGCTTTAGATTTAGCCATTGACGAATATTTAAAGGCTTGTTTATAGCATTTCAATCAGTTTAATTAGCTTTGTTAAGCATAGTAGCTTATAATACAGCCTATAGATGGGGTGTAAAACACGTAACACACTACTTGAGGCTCTGTTAGAGCTACGGTTATTTCTACCTAGTCTGAAACTCATATTTAAGACAAATAGGTGATAACTATGGCTACTTTAACCAGGACTTTGGGGCTGATGGGAGCAAAATACGTTGCCAGCAACGCCTTTACTACGGCTTCTGTTCTCAATCGTCTTTCCATGCATCATAATTTGCAAGTGCGCATAGCCGTAGCAGATAATGAGAACACGAGCGCTTTTACTTCCATGCAATTAGCTAAAGATGCAAGTGCCGATTTACGCTATGCGATTGCTGAAAATCATCATGTCCACAGAAGCATTTTAGATTTTCTTACCAAAGACATTAATCCTTTTGTTGCCGATAGAGCACAAAAGACTATATTGCGTCTCAAAAAAGAAATCGCTAAGTTAATACTTTAAGCAAAAAGAGCAGCTTCTATCGTCAGTCCTGGTCCAAAACCAAGCATTACAGAGGGCATAGCATTCCCCGATTGAAGCAACCGCTGCAGTATAAAAAGCACGGTTGGCGATGACATATTGCCGTACTCTGCTAACACTTGACGGGAGATCTCCAGAGAAGAAGACGGCAGAGATAAACATGTTTGAACAGCATTAATTATTCGGGGACCACCCGGATGAACCGCCCAACTAGCAATATCTTTCAAAGTTAAAGAATATTGCTTAAGCCAACCAACAAGAAATCCTGGTAAATACCTTTGAATTAGAGCTCTTACATACGAAGAAAGCGTCATAACGAAGCCATTATTGCTTATTTGCCAGGTGATGGCATCATGAGAATTCGGTATAACGTAGGACAGCGAACCTAAATATTTAATTTTGCCTTCAGATGTGCCATTCAGCACTAATGCTGCTGAACCATCAGCAAAAAGCGAATTAGCTATAAGATCATTTCTTTGCAATCCATATTGAAAATGAACAGAACAAATTTCAGTCGCGCATAACAGAATTGTCGCCTGTTTATTTAACCCACAATAACCTTCAGCCACGCGCAAAGCGTTCATTGCACCGTGACAGCCCATGAATCCTATGTGCGTACGAGAAACATTCCGATTCATCGATAACGATTCGATCAACTGCACATCAAATCCAGGCGCAGAGAAACCAGTACAGGAAGCCGTCACCAAATGACTAATCTTATCGATATTTATATCAGAGTCTTGCATAGCAAATCTACAAGCCTGCGCAGACAAATTAGCCGCGTGCAAATTGTAGGTTCGCATGCGCTCAGCTGTACCTGGTCCTTTGTCATAAAGATCGCTAGGGATTGGAAAAAATTCAACACCAATCTCTTGCTTTTCTGCCGCTAGCAGGACGCTAGAACGTTTGCCAATTTCAGTGCGACTATAAAGCTCTTCAATTAACTTGCCCTGGCGCTCGTTCGCGCAACTATATACTTTGGCATGATCACAAGATTCGTTTTGAGATATCGAGTGAGCTGGAACCGCAGTTCCTAATCCAATTACCGCAACACTCATTTCCATCCTCTGTTAAAAGGCTGATCGATGATATTTGATCCACTTATTATCTTAACTACGGGATCCACCACCATAGGCAGTGCAGCACATAAGTTAACTAGCAAGCTCCTAAGTGTGTTATTGCGCAATATTAAGGCTATAATCTGACAGCGAGTCCGGCAAAAAACCAAATTGTTTTGTAGGTAATGCCACTTCTTCATCAAATGCGGAGTCCAATTCTTTATACCTTCGATTGCTAAGCTAGATACACTTAAGCCAGACCATAAAGCCCAAGCGATCCCTTCACCAGTAAATGGCTCCGCATATCCAGACGCATCCCCAATTACAAATAACCTTTGACCAGCCACCCTTAGTCTAGTGCGGGTAAGTAAACTCGTTCCTGTCCAATGTGTCTTCGCTAATTGTTTTGGTATGGGTAAATCGTTATCTGTCAACAACTGCACAGCCGCAGCTCCTGGACCATTAAACTGTCTAGAAAATTTGTGGCTAAGCGCAGCAGCCACATTTAAGCGTCCATCTTCGAGTACTACCATCCCTACATAGCCACCGTTTCCACAAGCCATATAGATTTTCCCAACTTCAATATAATCAGGGCTTCGATCTAAAATCACGCTGGCACCAAATCGCGAATGGCCCTTTATTAGTGGATCGAATTGCGGCAAGAGAGAAAGCGATTTTCCTGACAACCCGTCAGCGATTATAACTAACTTCGTTCGTAGAACAGGCGCAGATTCATCTTTTTGTATTTGTATCGCCGGCAATACATCTAACGATAGAACTTTGGCATTGGCACCAGATAAAAATTTAACACCACAAGCAACGGCAGCATTAATTAGTGCCATGTCAAATTTTTCCCGGGACAGAGAAAAACTTTTTGGTAGTGCTAAATCAGCATTTTTCTTCTTATTAAAAAGACGAATAGTGCATAATGGAAGGGCACCATTCTCTTCCAATATGTGGGCCAAACCAGCAGTTTCTAACGCATTAACGGCCGAACTATTAACACAACAACCACAAACTTTAACACGAGGGAAAATTTCTTTATCAACTAACAACACTTCTTTATTGTCCTTAGCTATTTGTCGAGCTGCTATAGCACCAGCAGGTCCCGCTCCAATCACAATGCAGTCCCACATTTTTTTACTAAATTCATCAATTGTCTGGTTATTCATATGACTTTCTCCATACAAGTAACATACGACACGGAAAAGAATGGTGAATTATGCAGTTGTCTAGGCCGGACTGCTTAGCCATATCTCTCATTTCATCTATAGTGTAAGAGGCTCTGACAGAAGCAGGTCCGTCGTGATGGACTATTTTGGAGTTGCTTAGAATTTTTGTTGCTAATGAAACAATTGTTAAAGAAAACGCACCACGAATTAGGTCATTAACAAGCACAAGCTGGTTAGTTGCGCTCCTCATCTTCACCAATAAATCAATTACTTGCATTGGATCTAGGTGATGCGTAAATAGCGAAGTCATTATTACATCAAAGCCTTGCGGAATGTTCTGGTTTAGGACGTTAAGCTCAAGGAAAGACACAGATGCTTTTTCCTTTGTTGCTCTCTCATTTGCAAAGCGAACAGCCGTGGGACTTATATCCGCCCCAACAAATTCAAAGTTTAGTCCAGCGCAACGTGCTCGCTTTGCAAGCATTATCGGTATATCACCGCCACCTGTTGCCAAATCTAATACCCGAATTGCTTGCGATCGGTTGTGCTCAGAAAAAATTTTTAATTGCTGCCAAATTTCATTGCCTGTAAAACTGAAAAAATTTAATTGTGCCAGTCCTCGCAAAGCCTCGCTATGTAGTAGAGGGTCTAAATTTGGATCGTCCATTAATTCAGCTCGCCGGGTACGCAGCATGATCGAACTCCATTGTGCAATTGGTTCAGTCATTCTACAGTAAATGGCGTCTATAACACGATAAGCCACTACATTGATAAGTCAAGTAATCTTAGTATTTTTTAGAAGTTTAGTAAGTTCCTGATCAAACACAGCAGCAAATGCTCGTTTTTCTTTGTCGCCAAATTGTTTGGGTCCGCCAGTAATTTCACCGCTATCTCTTAAAGTTTGCATAAGATTGCGTGTAGCAACAACTTGGCCAATATTGTTTTCAGTATATTTTCTCCCACGCGGATCTATAGCCACTACATCTGCTGCCACCAAAGAATGAGCAAGAAGTATATCTTGCGTGATCACCAAATCAAACTTTTTTGCATTTTCTTTAATGTAAATGTCTGCTGCATCTGGTCCACTGTCCACTTGAATTAGGATTAAATGTTTAGAAGCTGGCAAAGTCAGTTGCTTGTTTGCCACAAAGATTACATCTATTGCTCGCTTATTGGCAGCAGAAATGATGATGTCTTTAACTACATTAGGACAAGCGTCAGCATCGATCCAGATTTTCACCAAAAATATACCAGTCGAAATAATATACTTAAATATAACATCGTCTCTAAATTCTAAAACGTTAGATGTACAATTACTCTGGATATAAACCACGAATCGTTGATATGATCGTATATAAAGCACTGCTAAGCTTTACAAGGAGCAAATTATGGCAAAAGGACAAAAACAAAAAAAAGAAGTTAAGAAAAAGGCTACAAAAACAATGAAAGAAAAGAAGGCTTCTAAAGCAGAGAAAAAACGTAATCGCTAGTCATTTTAGTCTCAACTTGCTCTGCTGCTCTACAATACTGTCCACGATGTATAAATGGGAATCCTAACCAGCTGCAAATCTATTAGCAAAAGTTATAGTTCACGTCCGCTGTTTAAAGATATATCTTTTGGCATCGAAGATGGTCAACGCATTGGCCTAATAGGTCCAAATGGCACAGGTAAGTCAACTTTGCTGAAAATCCTAGCTGGCTTAGTTGACCCAGATGCAGGGGAAGTGGTGACCCGCAGGAAGCTGCGCATTGTATATATGGGGCAAGAGGATGTATTCGACGAGTATAAGACTGCAGTTGAAATAATTAAAGATTCAGCTGCTCAGATCACATTTTCCGAGCACGAGAGAGAAGCCTCTATAGATTCGACCTTGAGCAAAATACAGTTTCCCGAAGGCAAAGTCAAAGAACTGTCTGGCGGTTGGCGTAAGCGATTGTCTCTTGCATGCGCTTTAGTTAAACAACCAGAGCTGCTTTTCCTTGATGAACCTACAAATCATCTGGACTTGCAAGGAGTTATTTGGCTTGAACAATTTCTTAAATCCTGTTATTTCCCTTTTGTTTTAGTCAGCCATGATCGAGTATTTCTCGAAAACACTACCAACCGAATTATTGAGGTTAATCCCGCATATCCGCAGGGATTTTTAAGCGTTAATGGTAATTACAGTAAATTCCTTCTTTCCCGCCAGGAACAGTTAACTGCTCAGCAAAATTTACAGCAAGCATTAGCTAGTCAAGTACGCAGAGAAGTAGCTTGGCTACAACAAGGCGCTAGAGCAAGACAAACTAAATCGCGTGAACGCATCAGAGAGGCGGGCAAGCTTATTGATGAACTAGCGGAAGTAAAACAGCGAAACGCCTTATCAAATGCTCAAATAGATATAGGTTTTGATTCCTCTGGCAGAAAGACAAAAGAACTAATCTCGATTAAGGGCATAGCCAAATCATTTGGCGAACAAAAATTGTTTAACAATTTAGATCTCTTGCTTACCTCAGGATCCAGATTAGGTCTTGTAGGTCCTAATGGCAGTGGTAAAACGACGTTTTTAAAATTGATCGTGGGACAAATCGAACCCGATAAAGGCACTATAAAGCGGGCCGAGAATTTAAAAATAGTTTGGTTTGATCAAAACAGGGAGCAACTGGATCTGACCAAAACTTTGGCAAAAGCCCTCAGCCCTGATAGCGATTCAGTGGCTTATCGTGGCAGAAATATTCATGTAGCCACCTGGGCTAAGAAATTTCTTTTCCGCACCGATCAGCTTCACTTAACTATTAATTATTTATCCGGGGGTGAACGCGCTCGTATTCAAATTGCCAATTTAATGCGTCAGCCTGCAGATATTCTAATTTTAGACGAACCAACAAATGACTTAGATATTCCATCTTTAGAAGTATTGGAGGAAAGCTTGCTCGATTTTCCCGGTGCTGTAATTATAGTTAGCCACGATCGAATGTTGCTCAGTGCTGTAGCAAAGAGAATTTTAGCCCTTACCGGCGCGGGGAAAACAGAATATTTCGCTGACTATGAACAATTTGAAGAATTAACAGAATCGAATACAGAACGGAATAATGTAGCACCAGAAAAGCAGACTAAGCAAAATAAGGACAAACCTGCTGGGCAGAAGAAAGAACGCGCGGGCTTATCAACTAAAGAAAAACGTGAATTAGAGGCAATGGCAAAAAAGGTTGAAGAGGCAGAAGCTCTGGTTGTACAGATCGAAAGCGAAATGGTTCAACCGCATATTGTCAGCAATCACACACAATTAAAAGACCTCAGCGAAAAACACGCGGCAGCCAAAGTAAAAGTGGAAAGCTTGTTCCGACGCTGGGAGGAACTCGAATCAAATTAAATAGACTAAGCTCTATTCGTTATTATATGCAACACCATTATCGGATAATGTTGTCACTACAGAAGATGATAGAGCAGTCTTAGAATCTTAGATTATTTAATCCAATCTTTGCATGCAGTCACAGAATTGCCACGTAACTTGCAGACAATATCAATTGTTAAATCAACGCTGGGGCAGTCCAACGAAGATTCAAGGAGATCTCTATGTTTAGCTATTTTATCCATACATTTTTTGACGAAGATTCAGGACAAGGTATCACAGAATATGGTGCTGTCTTAGCCTTTGTTGCATTTTTAGTTGCCGCCACTTTAGCTGTCGGACACAGCATTTTTGCAACAGCAATAAAAAATTCTTTTTCAACGACCGCCAACACTCTAACTCAGCTAGCAACAAATGCGTCTTAAGTGAATCAAGCAAGTACAAAGAAAAAACAAGTACTCAAGTATTTGATAATGAAATGGACACATTGCCAAATAAATTGTTTGCCTATTTATCCGATACGACGTCTGCTGCGTGAGCGCGGTCTAAAACGCCTGGTCTGCGCATTTCCTGGACGAGACGGTGGTGCGTTTGGATCTAATACACGACCTATTATCTTTTCAATATCACGTATCAAATATCTTTGACCTTCATCGATAAATGAAAGTGCAACTCCAGAACGTCCTGCTCTACCAGTTCTACCTATACGATGAACATAGTCATGCGCAGAATCGGGCAAATCATAATTGATTACGTGACTTATTGCTGGAATATCCAATCCGCGCGCAGCAACGTCAGTCGCTACTAACACGGGGAAAGCACCATCACGATATCTTTGCAATGTGCGCTCGCGCTGATTCTGTGAAATATTGCCATGAATTTCTTCTGCCAATACATTGGCAGCACGTAATTTACCTTTTACCCAGGTTGCGCGGCGTTTGGTTCTTGTAAAAACCAGAACAGACGACATATTTTGCTTTTGCACTAATTCAAGCAATAGAGCATCCTTACCAGATTCTTTAACGTGAAAAATCTGCTGGTCAATTGTACTTGGTTCGATTTGTTTAGCGCTGCTCCGTACCATAACAGGGTTACGAAGAAATTCGGCACTAATACGCTCAATACGACTATCAATTGTGGCTGAAAACATTAGAGTTTGACGATCAGTCGGTAACCCTTGCACTATTTTCCTGACTTGAGGCATAAAGCCCATGTCCACTAAACGATCAGCTTCGTCAAGCACCAACATTTCAATTTTTGAAAGATCCACAAACTTACGTTGTACATAATCGAACAATCTGCCCGGAGTAGCAATAATAATATCTACACCTCGTTTTAAGGCTTTTATTTGAGGACCATATCCAGTGCCACCATATAAAGTGACGCAACGTAATCTGCCATTTTTTGCGAAGCGCTCGATTTGCTCTTTAACTTGCACAGCTAATTCGCGGGTTGGCACTAAAACAAGTGCCTTAGGTCTGCCACTTGGCGCTTGTAAATGTTCTATTATTGGTAGAGCAAATGCTGCTGTCTTGCCAGACCCAGTTTGCGCTGATGCCATCAAGTCTTTGCCGGATAATATGATTGGAATGGTTTTTTCTTGAATTTCGGTTGGTTCAGTAAATCCAAACTCTCTTAAAGCAACGGCAATTGGCTCGGATAAACCAAGCTTAATAAATTTTGTCAATTTCAAATCCTTTACGGTGAAAGCAAGCTTTCTATGAAAAGCCGGCTTGAGTATTTTAGGGTTCTAGTTATTAAAAGTTGACCTGAATTACTTTGATTTCATAAACTCGCTATTTGCGAATTTGACGGTAACAACCAGAACCAGCTAGCTTCTCAATCACCGTTTATTAGCTCAGGACTATAACATCGTCGCACAAGCAGAGCCAGATGTCAAAGTTTCTCTTGCTTTTCATTGCGCTTATCCTGCATAGCTCGCTATTCAATGGACCTTAAATCGATAGCCTGGGCGCCTTCGGTAATCAAATGGGCATCTTTACAAATACGGTTTTTCTGGTACATTTATTATCCGTGCTCAAGCAAGCACTGATGTATTTACGTTAGCTGTCAATTCACTTTTATGTCTTTCAAATAACTTTTGAAAGGCAATATCAGCTGTTCTAACAAAAGAAAAGTCATTAAATATTGATACCTTCGAAGATGGCATACCTGATCAAACTGACGTAACTTGGCCGGTTTGACTTTAGAGTCATAGATAAGAGAATAACAAAGACGCCGGTAAAACCGGCGTCTACAAGGTTAGAAGGCAGCTCTTCCCCACCAAGTGAGTGTCTCTGCGCTGCACAGTCTCTCATTGACACTACTTCATTATTACTCGACTAAAAATATATAGTCATCCTCCAAAAGGATGACTATATAAAATTGCCAAAACACTAAACTCGGTTATAAAATATTTGACTTAGAATTGTATCCTCAGCAGCCACTGGGATAGGCATTAGCAGAAACAAAGTAATCCAGGTAAACTAGCTAGCAATTAAATATCATATAGCTTGACAATCGGAACCCGGTAAGTCTTTGAGAGTGCTCATAATAATTAACCGAGGAGAAACAATGAAAATACTTATTGCCATCGACGATTCACCATGCTCGACATTGGCATTAGATTCCGTTGCACAAAGACATTGGCCCAAAGGTGCTCAATTCCAAATCATCATGATAGTCGAGCCAATAGTTTACGATTACAGTTATGCATTATCAGCAAAATTAGCATCAGCACTAACTGAAGCAAATACAGAGTTTCGTGATTATTGTGACCAACTAGTCAAAACAAAAGTAAATCAATTTAAGAAGTCTACAGGACATGTCGATGTTGCAGGCAAAATTATAGATGGATTAGTCACAGATTCAATTCTTCAAGAAGCAACAAACTGGGACGCTGACTTGATAGTACTTGGTTCTCACGGACGCAAGGGAATACAAAAAGTTGTTTTAGGCAGCGTGGCAGAAAAAGTTGCTAGTCACTCTCCCTGTTCAATAGAAATCGTCAAACAAAAAGAGCGACAGCATGGATAATTGCTTTACACATTATTGATACTATAATATATGAAATCGTATAATCAGAACTTTGCTAACGGAGAAAAATCATAAAATGTTCCAGTGTTGCTGCTGTTGTTGAACCTATTCTAGCCCCGACTGTGTTGAAAAATGCACTTCAGTCAAGACTCAGGTTAATAACACAGTTCCCAATTCGGGAGCACTTTAGAGAACAAAATAATGACATACTCCGCTACCGCTTCTAATAAACCATCTAATATCTCGTCTGTTCTAAAACTTATCGGTAATACGCCTATTATTCAGGTCCGTAATATCGATACTGGACCATGTCAGCTATTTTTGAAATTAGAAAGCCAAAATCCTGGTGGTTCTATTAAAGATCGTATTGCATTATCGATGGTCGAAGCAGCAGAGCGAGATGGACGACTTAAGCCTGGTGGAACCTTAATTGAAGCCACTGCTGGTAACACTGGACTCGCTTTAGCATTAGTAGCCGGTCAAAAAGGATACCGCCTGATCTTAGTAATATTTGACCGCGTAAGCCAAGAAAAGATCTCTCATCTCAAGGCGCTGGGTGCTGAAATAGTAATGACCCGTTCTGATGTTGGCAAGGGACATCCCGATTACTATGTAGATAAAGCTAAGCGTATGGCTGCCGAGATACCAGACGCATTTTACGTTAACCAATTTGAGAACCCCGATAATCCTCTTGCCCATGAACGGTCTACCGGTCCTGAAATTTGGGCTCAGATGGACCATCAACTGGATGCTGTTGTCTGTGGAGTTGGGTCAGGAGGTACATTAACTGGATTAGGCCATTTCTTTAAACGCCAAGCACCCCATGTAGAGATGATATTGGCTGATCCAAAAGGTTCCACCCTAGCTCCTTATTTCAATGAGGGAATAATGAATGAAGCAGGAACTTGGTTGGTAGAAGGAATCGGTGAAGACTTTATTCCCGACAATTGTGACTTGTCGGTTGTAAAAGAGGCTTACTCAATTCCTGATTCAGAAAGTATCGCTGTCTCTCGCGACATCTTATTAAAGGAAGGTATCTTCTGCGGATCTTCTTCAGGAACTTTGATAGCGACTGCCCTGCGCTATTGCCGAGCGCAAAAAATTCCCAAACGAGTGCTCACTTTTGTTTGTGACAGTGGCAACAAATATTTATCAAAAATCTACAATAAATATTGGTTGAACGACCACGGACTGCTAGATCAAAATAAAAGTGATGATTTACGTGATCTTATTTCTCGGTCTTATTCACAAAACGAAGTTGTATCAGTTCTATCATCAGATACCCTTGAGCGCGTTTACGGCAAGATGAAAACGTTTGATGTTTCTCAAATTCCTGTAATTGAAAACAATCGCATCATTGGACTTATAGATGAAACCGATCTTTTGCGCGCAGTAGTTGGTAATCCCAATGGCTTCAATGTTGAGGTGGGCTCAGTTATGATAAATAAATTAGTAACCTTAGAAGTAACTGCGTCAATCAACAAGTTAGTACCAATCTTTGAAGCTGGACAAGTAGCACTAGTTGTTGAACAAGGAAACTTCGTAGGACTCATTACGCCACTGGATTTCGTAAATTATTTGCGCAAAGGGACCCAGAAAGCATGAGTAAAAATAAGCTTGAATTCAATACACGTGCTATCCATGAAGGACAATATCCAGATCCAACTACTGGCGCTGTAATAACTCCTATTTATGCCACATCAACTTATGCTCAAGAAGCTCCCGGTGTACATAAAGGTTATGATTATGGACGCAGTCATAACCCAACTCGTTTTGCTTTTGAAAGAGCGATAGCTGCTCTAGAGGGTGGTAAATATGGTTATGCTTTTTCTTCTGGTTTAGCAGCTGCAGGCTCGGTTCTTGAAATATTAGAGAGTGGATCACATATTATTTCTGTTGACGATCTTTATGGTGGTACCTACCGACTGTTTGAGCGTGTGCGCAAACAGTCGGCTGGGCTAAATATTACTTATGTTGATCTAACAGATCCAAAAAACTTGGCTCCCACCATAGGTCCTGAAACACGTATGATCTGGGTAGAAACTCCAACTAATCCTTTGCTCAAACTGATTGATCTCGCTGCTATAGCGAGAGAGGCAAGAAAACATAATATTATAACTGTAGCAGACAATACTTTTGCTACGCCATGGATACAACGTCCATTAGAACTTGGCGTGGATATTGTTCTTCACTCGGCTACTAAATATCTTAATGGACATTCTGATGTTATTGGTGGAGCTGTTGTCACCGCGAATGAAGAATTAGCAAAAAAGATAGGCTTTATTCAAAATGCTGTCGGCAGTATTGCTGGGGCTTTTGATAGTTTCCTTATGCATCGAGGCATGAAGACTCTTGGATTGCGTATGCAGAGACATTGTGAAAATGCAGCACATCTTGCTGTATGGCTAGAAACAAGAAAAGAAATAGAACGTGTAATTTATCCCGGCTTAAAAAGTCATCCACAGCACGAGCTGGCCCTGCGTCAAATGAAAGATAATTATGGTGGCATGATTACTATAATTCTCAAAGGTGGACTATCTGCAGCAGAATCAATGCTCAAGCGCTGCAAGATTTTTACTTTGGCAGAAAGTTTAGGTGCTATTGAAAGTTTAATTGAACATCCAGCTATTATGACTCATGCCTCAATTCCAAAAGAAATAAGAGAGAAAGCCGGTATCTCCGATGGATTGATAAGACTTTCTGTCGGCATAGAAAATGTTGAAGATCTAAAAACAGATCTTGAACAAGCCTTTTCTAACTAACAGGACCTACCGCAACACCATTATTCTGCGACAGGTTTTACAGTATGTTGAATATTTTGTCCTATAATAACCAATATCTAAAAAGGCTATAAATTACAAACCTCAAAAAATTTATCCGGAGAGTGGTTTTACATTATGAATGTAGCAACATTAAAAATTAGTAGCACAAATGATCAGGCATTAGATTCTTTGCAAACTACACTAAACCTTATCCCTAAAGCGACTTGGAAGAAGGGCGATTCAGCCCCGCGCGGGAGCTTTTACCAATCCTCTGGTCGTTCCTTTACCATTGCTGATGCGGCGAGTCCCGGCGAGTTGATTAAGCTTATTCGTACTGAGCTAACGACCTTTAGAAATAGCACTGTGTGCTTCAGCGGGGCCGAATTGTTAACAGAACTTTCGGTTGGAATTACTGTGGGGGACTCTCTGCAATTTGTGGCCTCTTTGGAATTCACTCCAACTGATTTGTCGCTTCTTGCAGAGATGGGCATTCATCTAGTTATTTGCGCATATCCTACCTCTGACGAAGCAAATGAAAAAAGCTGAGAACCCTAAACATTCCTAAAGCCTTCTGGGCTCAATTGTCTTTACTTCTGTGCGCAGCGATTTTCTTTCTTTCTTTGCGCATTACTTTGTAAATCGATGATCGTACTTTATCTAACTTCTTAGCACTGTCCTGGATAATGAGCGCAGTTTTAGCTACCTCTAGATTGTCGTATGGAGGATTTTGGCTAATGCTTACTAGTTCAATTTCCTGGGCAGAAATTCGATTTACTAATCCTATCCATTGTGTGAACTGCGGATCTAATTGCGCCACTAGATCGTTCGGCAAATTCAACTGTTTTTCGCCGTTCATAAATTCGTCAACATTCTTTTTCAATAGATCTATGGTAGGTTTCATACTATTTATCGCTGAATTGAGCTGTTGTTTGGTTACAGGTCGAGGAGGTCCTGTAGGTTCTGTTCCGATAGGAATATTTGTAATAGTTCCAGCACCAATCATGGTTGGTTGTGTCAATACTCGTACTGGTTGAAAGGTCACTTCATCATATAGACTACTAGCTGTTTTCAAAATAGCCTTTACGTAGGGACCTATATCTTCTAACGCTTGCAACTCTAGGTTAACGATCTGAACCTTACCTTTAAGAACTTTAGTGGGCATGGCACCGCTGGCGGTATTGTTCACGTTTGTAGAAATATTTCCAGATTTCAGAGAAACATCCGATGAGTTTTCCGCAGAAACATTTGAGCAAGACATAAACAGCATCAACAGAACAGGACAAAATCTAGACCATCGTATTTTTGCTTTCACTTTACACCTCCATGCCCGGAACTAATATCAAATTTTTTTTCACGGTTTCAGGCACTAACGTCCAGATTATTATTCCACCTATAGCGGCACAGACAGCCATAGTGGAAAATGCTACTGGATAGCCAAACTTGCCTGTAGCAAAACCGAAAATCAAATTGCTCACGCCATTTGTTAAAGTAAAGAACATACCCATAGTAGTAAGAGTGGCATTAAAACGGCCTGTATCCACTGACAGATCGGATATAACAAGTGTAAGCATCAAGCCAAATATGCCCGCACTTATACCATCTAAAACTTGTAAAGCAACCAACATATTAGGATCGCTGGTAAAAGTAAAAGAAAATCCCCTTATCAACAGAAACAAATAACTAATAATTAAAAGCGGTTTTCTCCCGAACTTGGCACGCTTTCCCGCAGCATAACATACAGGAATCATTACCATTTCAGTCAAGAATAGCGCTATAGGTACATGAACATTCGAAGACTTAGAGTCAATACTAGCAATGCGCTGCACCATTAACGGTAGCATCGAAGCATCAGCAAATGTATACAAAAGAGCAGCAATTGTAAAAAATACCGATGTTTTTGATTTTAGCAGACTAGCGAATCCGCCTAAAAGAGGGTGTACTCCTGTATGGTTTGCCGTTCGCGTGTGCAAATAATTATAATCAATACAGTCTCTGTCGATTCGACTAGTAGCAATTATCGCAAAAAAAGCAAAGACTATGAAAAGCAATAACACAGACCAGCTTCCAGACATACCTAAGCAAAAAGCAACAAACATTGCCGTCAAGCAATTCCCGGCATGCGAAAAAACACCATTGCGTCCCAATCTCACATCAAAATTTTTGAAACCTACTAATCCTAAAGTAATAGATGCAACGGCTGGCATAAATAGTGCGCAGGTGGCACCTATCAATACTTGAGCAACGATTGCTGTATAAAAAACAGGATAAATTAAAATAGAGAGCCATCCTAAAATTAATAGACTCAAAGCGATCATAGTTATTCGCTTTAAATGCGATGATTTATCTATTAATACCCCGGCTGGAATTTGAGCTATACCAATGGCAATGGACATAATAGCCAGCAGAATGCCAATCTTATTAGTACTCCAATGCAAACTGGAAGAGAAGAAAAGAGCCATATAATTGCTCGCTCCGCCCGCTAAGGGAGCTAAAAACAAACATAACATATCCAAAGCCCTTAAATTGGGCGCTAATTTGTTCGAAGATTTTTCTTCCGAGGAATTTATATTTTGCATTAGACAAGAATTTTACAACTAAATAGCTAAGGGCATGAATGTAGCAGGCAAAATATGTGACCACAATATTTTACCTGTCCGCATGTCCTTAACGCGCAATTCTAGCTTTACTACTACGCCAGCATTGGAAATATTATGCTCTGGAGGATAAGAACGGATCAGAGAAAACAAGTAATAATTATACTTTCTAATGGCAATAGTGTCAGAATCTAAAACTATCTGAGGAGGCAAATTTTCGTTAGCTGTTAAATAGCCTAAAAAATCTGCGTCGCCTTCTTGCATCGATTGACTGATAATAGTCTGGTTTTTTAAATCACAATTGAAATTACCCTGGAGAGCCGCAGGCTGTGCCATGGCAGGAATTATTAATGAAAGTGGATTAGGAAACATTTGTCTGCGACTAGCTTGCCATGCTACTGATAGCACATAGTTATAGCAATGGGCATTGAAAATAAACTTTTGTCTCTCGCCATCAGCCGGCAGCGCTAGCCAATCCGGTAATGAAATTGTTCCCCATCGTGCTTTGCTGCGGGGATTATTGCCATCAAGCATTAACAAGTCATACTTCGATTGCGCATCATCTTTTGTTCTAGACAAAGCCAACAGATCATTATCAACAACAGCTAAAGGACAACAAACACAATTTATACGACTCATTATTTGTCCTGTCTTTATATCAAGTACAACAATATCGTTTGTGCCATTCTCCAGATAAACTAGGTTATTTACGACATCAATTATGCCGCCAGGAATAATTATCGATTGAAGTTGCTCAAATTTCCCACTCACTAAGTTTTCTTGCCACAAAGGGTCAAATTGAGACAATATAGCTGTATCGTTTTCTTGTTCGTCCGCCATGGCAGCAGACAGAACCCATGCTGGGGAAGGATAAATAGTTTCAGGCGCACTAAAATATAAGGGCTTAGACATCGCGTCCTCCACCTTGTTTTTGTCCATCGACTGGCTATAAACAACAGTCTGACCGATGGACAACAATAGGCCCATAGCAATAAATATCCGCACTATAATATGACCTACGCCTATCATCTAGTAGGCAAATTAAGTCTCGGTAGCAGCAACAGATAGCCCATTTTTACTTTCCGCCAATATAGATTCACTCGCTTGCCGGGTTTCTGGTAATAAAGCTACGATTATCACAAGCCCAACAGTCGCTATGACAGTTAATATAGCAAACGCTGTGCTGAAACCAAAATTATTGGCAAGCATTCCTGAGCTAAACTCGCTTAAGCCATTGGCAAGGGTCAGGACCATATATAAAGCAGCCAATGTGGAATTAAAACGGTTATTATGCCGACAAAAATCAGCGATTACTAAAGTAACAACCAAGCCAAAAATACCAGCACTCATGCCATCTAAAATTTGCATGGCAACCATCATGGCAGGCGTTTTAATGAAAGTGAAACCTAATCCGCGCAATACCAGAAAAAGATAACTCAAAATAAGCAAAGGGCGTCTGCCCAAGCGAGCATACTTGCTAGCTAAGAAACAAACAGGGATCATAACCAATTCGGTCAATAAAAGTGATGACGGTAGTTGAACCGCTGCTGCACTTGCCCCTTGTTTAGATATTAATTGCACCATAAGTGGCAACATTGAAGCATTAGCAAAGGTATACATTAGCGCAGCGATGGCAAATATCCGCGAACCTCGGGTGCTAAATAAACCTTGCAAACCCTTTAATAAAGGGTGAAAGCGCTCCCCACAATCTTGAGCTAAACTTTTTGCCGAAGCATTATTAATAATGGGAGCTTGTCTGCGTATACCTAATGCCGAAAGAGCCGCCAAGAGCGAAAAGAATATTAATAATCCAATGATAGCTTGTCCACTCAAATAAGCTGTACACAACCCCACCAGCACAGCCGTCACCATATTGCCAATATGGGAAAAAATGCCGTTTCTTCCTAAACGATGCTCTAAACCCTCATAACCAACTAAACCTAAGGTTATTGATGCCAACGCTGGAGCAAAAAAAGCACACGATAAACCAATTAAAACTTGAGAAACCAGAACTACTGGCTGTAGCGGAAATATTAACATTGAGAGCCAGCTAATAGCGATTACTCCCAAGGCTAAAGCTGTTATTTGATTCCTCTTGGGAAAATGGTCTATTATTAACCCGGCTGGAATCTGAGCACCGGCCAAACACATGGCCATAATGGATAAAAGCATACCTATTTGCCCTGCATTCCAATGATGGCTGGAGGCAAAATAATAGGCTACATATGCACCAGCCCCTCCACCTAAAGGAGCAATAAATAGATTAAGTAAGTCCAATAATATGAAATCTAACTTATTATTTTTTGGACCTATAGCTTTACCGAACATTTCGACCTCGGAAAAACGCCCTTCTACTGTATATTTTAATTCCACATTTTAGTGATTTTTTTTCACTATGGACGATAATCCAACACAATCCTTACAAAATCTCTTGATATGTAAAGATGGATGGCCAAGAAGCCTTTACTAACAATTATGAGACGATAAATTGGACTGACTAATATATATTATTAAATTGAGCAAGACCGGATGGGCTAGAAGGTAGCAAAGAATGAAACATGTAGAAGTGAGAGTAAAACCGGGCTTTAACGTTTTGGCGGAAACCAAGAAGTCACAAGCGGCTACAATGGCCATTAAACCAGGGGACAGCGAAGGCGGACCCGATAACAAACATCATGCAGATCAATGGCTATACGTCATGGCCGGCGAAGGTGAAGCCATTGTTGAAGGAGAATCGATCGAGTTATATGAAGGCACCTTGTTGCTGATAACAGCTGGCGAAACTCATCAGATAAAAAACAATAGTGATGAGACCTTAAGAACACTGAACATATACGCACCGCCAGAATTTTAGAACCCTCCGCTCCGTCACACTCTTTAAGTACCCCTCAAGCTCATAAAACTATATTCTAGATAGTAATCTTCTTTTATTTTTTTATCATTGAAGGCTATTACAGCTGCTTGTCGATATGCGGCAAATATAGTCAAGCATTTGGTTCAAAGGCGCTCCTCCAGTAGAATTGACGTGTTCTAATGACACATCTGGAGGATTAAATATGTCTAGTTCGCTCGAACCTGGAGAAGACGGATCTATTGCACTTTATATCGATAATGATCTGCAATTCGACAGTAAAGATGAACATATTTACCATGAAGGATTAGTTCTACCAGCATTAGCTCTAGCCAGCCAGCGCATTCAGGCACAGTTGAATGTTTTAATTATTGGTGGCGGAGATGGTTTAGTTGCTCGTGAGCTTTTTAAGTCAAAACAAATCAATAAAGTAGACTTAGTAGATTATGATCCTGAGATTTTAAATTACGCTCGAGACAATTTCGCCGATATAAATAAATCCAGCTTGTCTGATCCCCGTCTATCTATACATATAGAAGATGCCTGGAATTTTATTGACAAAGCACTTGAGTCAAATCCTCACTATGATCTGATCATAAGCGACCTCACGGTGCCTGATGATGCCGAGTCAGCCCGTTTTCACAGCATTGACTGGTATGCTAAGCTTTCTTCTCTTTTATCACCTAGTGGCGTATTATCCATTAACGGCGTATCAGCTCTTGCTACTCCTGAGGCATTTTGGAGTGTGTGTAATAGCATCAGCAAAGGCAACTTGCACGTTCGTCCTTACCATGTGCAAATACCTTCTTTTACTGCTAAAGGTTTTGGAGCTGATTGGGGCTTTTTTATTGCTTCCAAGCAACCTATCCTATCTCAAGAATTTGAGACCACTTCATCCTTAGTAGAACCAAGAAACTTTATCAAAGACATTGCTCAACTTCTTGAGCTTTTCGTTTTTCCCAAAGAGATATTTGCCTATCAATCAAAATCTGCTCCAGCCCAAGCTGGCAGTAGTATTTTAATACATTATTTTAACAGTGCCAGTTCCTACACCACCTCTGGTAACACATTCAGTTCGCTTTCATTCAATATTGATATAAACTCTATTCCTGAATCCGACACTGGCAAAAACATTTTGCCGCCTAGCTTAAGCTCTGCCTTGGCCCAAATGAACCTTAGCGATGACGCAGATTCGCAACTACTCTTGGAAGATATGTTAAAACTTATGCCCGCACTGCAGAGTCAATGTCCGCCTGAATTAATAGAAGAATTCGTGCAAAATCCAACTTCCTTTTTGGAAGGCATTGACTTACAAGACTTAGTAGCTAAATTACTGAAACGAGCAAAAGAATTGCCCGCACAATTAGTTACCGAACTTGAGCTCCTGCGCGACAAATTGCAAGAATGGGCAGGCGACCATCTATCACTTATGGCTTTAGGACAAAGAGTAATTACCATACTAACTCTTGTCATAATAGTTGGCAACGTTCTTTATCCCGACAGCGTATACGGCAAAGGAGAACATCCTGCTGCCGGAGCTGGTCATCATAACGCTGCGGCTGGGAACCGGGGGAATCGCGGAAACAATGTTGGCAGACGTGGTGGCTATGTAAATGGTGCCTGGGTTAATGGACCTTATTGGAACCGGGGTGTTAATTATACAAATCGGAAAACAACTATTATCAAACAAGCTCCAGGATCTTCTGGCACTAGAACTCTCAAGCAACCAGGTCCGTCCAAAACTTTCAGTAAACCTAATACAAGCGGTTTCTTACCGGATGATATAAATACAAACAAATCATCCTATTTATCTATACTAGAGCGCAATGTCGAAGCTACAAAAAATAGACTATTGCAAAATCAAAAGGACATTCTTGCTCAAAAAGAAATTCTCGAACAAGAATTGCAGGAATATAAGTCTTCTCCAGACGTATTAGTAAATTTCGGTATTCATAAAATAGAAAGAACTGAAGCTATCCGCCGCACGCAATTAACCATTCAAAAAGCTAATAATCAAATTGCTGCTCTGGATAAAGAAATTTTGCAAACGCCCCTAGCTATAGATTTAGCAAAAATAGCTTTTGCTAATTTTCAGTCTTTAGAAGATTCAGGCGATAAGGACTCAAACAATGAGCCCTCTTAGTCTTCGTACCTTAACAAACTTAGATCCAAATTCAGAATTAGGCAAACAATGGGAACAACTGGTTAGCACAAATCCTATTAGCGGCATTATGCAAAGCCTTTACTGGGCTCAAGCCAAAAAACAACAAGGACTGGACACTCTTCATTTAGGAATCTTTAAAAGCGATGAATTAATTGCTGGTGCTTTATTCTACAAAGCAAAAAAAGAAAACGGTACCAATATTCTCATTGCTCCTGAAGGCCCGGTTCTACCTTGGGCAGACCAAGCATTAACCCGTGAATTACTTGCCCTTATCTTGAACACTGTTCAGTCCAACAATGACCAATTTCCAGCCATGGCTTTACGGATAGAACCCCGCCTTGAAGGACCTATTCCTTCTTATTTGCGCGAATTCAGCAGAGCCCCAGTAGATTTAGTACCGCGCGAAACTCTTTATATAGATCTTTGCTTATCCGAAGAATCTTTATTAGCACAAATGAAAGAGAAAGGTCGCTATAACATAAAATTAGCTCAGCGTAACGGAATAACTGTATCCGAAGATAGCAGTGTTAATGTAGTAGATCGCTTCTACACAGTCATGCAAGAAGCAAGTACACGAGATGATTTCGCTCTAGAACCAAAATCATACTTTCAAAATTTAGCCAATAATTTACTACCCGGCAATCATGCAAAATTCTTATTCTCCGAACATGAAGGCGACACACTAGGCACTCTACTCTTAATCATATACGGCACAAGAGCAACATATTTATATGGTGGCATTGCCGACAATAAACGTAACCTAATGGGTGGCTACGCTTTGCAATGGCACTCTATGAAATTAGCCAAACAAGCCGGTTGCATCACCTATGATTTTTATGGCTATGATCGTTTTCGTTCACCTGACCATCGCTATGCTCGCTTTTCACAATTTAAAAGTCAATTCGGTGGACAGCCAGTAACACTTATTGGTGCTCAAGAATATTTCTTCTTAGATACTTTAGCTGACACCTTTATAAAAGTAGTACAAGAAGTAAACGTACAAACTAATTCCGCTCCAGAATTAGCATTAGCCTAAAGAATCAGTCAATGGAAATACTTAAAACGATAGTCCCAACTCAAGAAATTCAATATCCGCCGAGCGGCAAACACTTACTTGTTACTTTCAAAAATTGTGCTGCTAATATACTAGACTGCGAAGACAGTTTACGTTCTCTTGTTTACGACGCCTCCATAGCCACCGGCGCCACAGTGCTAGAAGTGTGCTCGCACAAATTTCAGCCTCAAGGAGTTACCGCACTAACAGTGCTCGCCGAAAGCCATGCCAGTTTACACACTTATCCAGAATCAAATCTAGTATTTTGGGATTGCTTTACTTGCGGTACTACGTGTAAGCCAGAATTGAGCATAGCCATTCTCGCCAAAGCACTACAACCACAAACTCTCGAAAAACAACTTATCCAGCGCGGCTGAATGCTTGATGACTCCATTTAATAACAAATAATGTACGTTATGAGACGCTCGTGCCAATTCACCAGAGACTTTCACCGCATATACCATAGTTCGAACGCTTTTTTAGACGTTCCGTAATTTCATTAGCCTCTGAACGTTTGCCCATTCCTAGCAATAATTTTCGATAGTCCTTAAGAACAGTGCTAGTATTTGCATTATTTGGCCATCGATTTAGAAGCTCTTTATAAACTGCTTCTGCTTCTTGTACTTGCCCTTCATCAGCATAAACTTGAGCTAGACAAAGGTTACCTCTTCCAACTGCGCCTCGTGCTATCTCTTGCCGGCATAATTGTTCAGCGTCACCCATCCTTTGATGAGTTTCGTAAAATTCTAACAATGAGGAAAAAATCTTTTTGTGTCCGTAAGAAGGAACTCCCCCATTGCTGTACATTCTAAGTAAAAACGTTTCAAATTCTCTTTCGTCTTGTGTCCACTGACAAGCATGGTGCGCTCTATCTATCAATTCATCGTATGTAATTGGATAAGGACCATTACCTCCAGTTTCTAATAGTTGTTCGATCACGGGAAGAGCTAATGCATATTGACGATTCTTGATATACGAACAAGCAAGTTTATAAGAAGCGCTATTCAAATCACGTTTCTGCACATTCGTTGTACGCATTAAAGCTAATTCCGCGCTAGCTAGATGCATTTCAATCTCAGTGTCGAACTTATATAGTGTATGGTACACATAATTATTCACATAGACGTTATGTTGAACCATATAATACGCTAAGCCTATGACCACAATTATGAAGATAGCTAAAACTATCGCTAGGTATTTTTTTGACTCAAGCATCAACCAGATCCACCCTATACGTCCTGAGAATTAGTATATCAAAACGTACTGTATGTTGAGCAATTCTGCGGATTAGGCAGTCTAGTAACAACTGATCCGAAAATGACCGTTTTCGGCACTCTTAGATCTTTTATGATAATCTGAATCTGCCTAAACTGGCGGGCAAGCGCTTTCATAACAACCCAATTTTTTAAGTGCAAACAATTCCAAACATCATTTTCGACACAGTTAGCAAATAAATAGATATCTCAGGGTATAAAGATAAATAGTTAACATATAGGAGCATTGATGAATAAAGCTAACGTGATCGCCCCTATTCTATGTATCTTGCTTATTGGCATTGCACTCATGTTACCTTGCAAGCATGTTTCTGCCTGTTTCACAGATAATCATATGTTTATTTTGCTTGGATGCGTATTCTTCACCTGTTATCAGTGGAAAAAATATGTTAACGATAAAAGTATGCGCTGGTGGTTATATGGATTGTATGCATTGTTATTTTCTTCTGTAGTCCACTTAGCTGGCGATCGTATCGGGATACAGCCAAACTTTGAAATCATCATCTCAATAGTTAGTGCACTATTGGGCATTGTATTTATTGCTGTTAATACAATAACTAAAAGACGACTAGCAAAAGCAAAACAAACTGGATCTGAGTCTGCTTAGATTTGGTCATGAATCCAAATCAGAAAGCTTCGCCACCTTATTTGGACAAATCAGCATCGGGCAAAGTCCCGTGTATTTCGCTAGACTCAGTTTTTATATAGCCTGGTCTGCCAAAAAGCATATGGATAAGCGGGTGTCTTTTATTTAGTATTTGATTCAACTGCTGGGCTACCAAATCAATATTTTGCACTGCAGCTCTGGTTTTTTGCAGAGTTGTTTTTAAATCGGAGCCAAAAGTAGGATTGCTAAATACTTCATCCAGTTTTTCCATGGCAATACGAGCATCTCGTAACATTTGTTTTGTATCAGCACGTAATTCTTCATCGCCACTAAATTCTCTTAGCATTTTCATAGAGTTTTGCAAATGATCTGTTGACTGATTGAATTGATTCATTGCGCTAAGAAGATCTTCTCGCAGTTTACCATCACCGAGGGTAATATTTAATTCGTGAATTGCTGCTTGTGCACTGCGGGCGGTTTCATTAGCTTGTCTCAGGGTTTCTTTTAATTCAGGCGAAATATGCTCAGCGCTAAGCAATCTATCAAGTTTCGCAGAAGTGCGCCGTAAACTTACGGTTAAACTACTTATCTCGCTCTCCAGTGGCAAAGCTCGATCCATGACAGGCATTGTTTTATCAGCAAGAATGGAGAATTTATCCACAGCACCTTTAAGGATTCTTCTATCATTAGTTAAATCTCGACGAATACGATCTATATCGAGCTTGCTTAATTCGTCCGCAAGTTTGCTTATAACAATTTCGTTAAGTACTGGTTTCTCGCCGACTACAGTGATTGATTCATCTAGTGGTGGCGAATCAATTGATTCGGGCAATGTAACATCAACATATTTAGCGCCGACTAAGCCATTAGTTAGAATATCAAAACGCGCTCCCTGACGAATAACTATCTTAGGATGAATAATACGCAAACCGACAAGAACTTTGCCTTCTTGTAACCAATTTATTTTTTCTACGCAGCCGATTCTTACGCCGTCCGCAAACACATCGGCATTTTCATTTAAGCCTGCCGTTTTGGGGAAAATAACTCTAACATGTTGCTGCACACCAAGGGGGGAATAGCTCTTAAACCAACAAAAGCCCCAGAACAGCAATACCAAAGCCACCGCCGTAAAAATTCCCAGTGATCCATCGTTTCTTAATTCTTCGTCTTTTAGCAATTTATTTTCCCATTCAAATTGACTAGATTAGAAATAACGCGATCGTAATTACTAAATTAGCGAAAAATCCGCAAATAAATGTTGCGGTCACTGCATTAGCTGCTGCTGAAAAGCCTTTGTCAGTTTGCCCGAGCCCAGAAACACAGCCAGCGAAAACAGCTATTATCGGAAAAGCAAAAGCCAGTTTAATGAAATATGCTGCTATATCTTTATCATGTACTGCCTGCCTTGCAGACTGGAAAAAGTAGTTTGTAGAACCACCACCTATAACAACTGAAACTAGAGCAGAAGTAATAAAGCCTATCAGTAAACCATAAGCGGCAAGAGGTAAAGCCACAGTTAAAGCCGCTAATAAGCGAGGCAGTACAAACTTTTTTGAAAACTCACGCCTCAAATCATTCGCCTTATAAGGTTTTGCTTCTTTAGCAATATAGGCCGCTATTCTGGCGCACAATGCTAATCCTACTGTCAGCGGTCCGATTCCACGCAATAATCCAAGTGAAATTACTGCACCGATAACGTCTTGCGCGTGATATTTTTTCAATTCAACCACAAGCTGAATTACCAAAGAACTAGCCACAAAAACAGCTGCTAGAGCCACTAAATGAAATGATCCGGGTCCCATCCAACGACAAGCCTTTCTGTATTCGCCCCATGAAAAATTCGACACAGATTCAATGCTAAAAGTACCAAGGGCAAGCACCATAGCCTGTCCCAATGGAGCAAGCCATCGTCCTATGTCAGCACCGGGAAGTCGCTGTGTCAGTTTCTGTATCAAGCCAAAATTCCTTCACGAACCGATACTACTTGACCCGAAGAATTGTATTAGCTTCGTTGTAATGATAAAACAGTAAGAGATATTTTACTGGAAGCAGTGCAAACTGACCTGCGGTGTAAATTTTGATAATTAGAACTTGATAATACTGATAGCAAATACTTTATGAATTGACACTAATGCATACAATCTACAATACGTCTGACCTGCGAATCCGAGAGATGAAAGAACTCATGCCTCCCATGGATTTGCTGCATGAATTTCCTTGTTCAGAACAGGCTGCCATGTTAACCACTAATACACGGCAGTCCATACACCGTATTCTCCATGGAGCAGATGATCGCCTAATGGTCATTATTGGTCCCTGTTCAATCCATGACGCCCAAGCAGCTAAAGAATATGCTTCTCGCCTCCAAGTTGAGCGCCACAAGCACGAACGTGATTTAGAAATCATCATGCGTATTTATTTTGAAAAGCCCCGCACAACTATTGGTTGGAAAGGTCTTATTAACGATCCCGATCTCGATGGTAGCTTCAAAATCAATAAAGGTTTAAGAACTGCCCGCAAATTGCTTTTGGATATTAATGAACTGGGAATACCGGCAGCGTGTGAGTTTCTTGATATGATTACTCCGCAATATATTGCCGATCTAGTCAGTTGGGGTGCAATCGGTGCGCGCACTACCGAGTCACAAACTCATCGCGAATTAGCTTCAGGACTCTCTTGTCCGGTCGGTTTCAAAAACGGCACAGAAGGTAATATAAAAATTGCCATTGATGCTATTAAAGCTGCTTCTCATCCTCATCATTTTTTATCAGTGACTAGAGAAGGACATTCAGCAATTGTATCTACAAATGGCAATGAAGATTGTCATATTATTTTGCGTGGTGGCAAAAGCCCCAATTACGATGCCGAAAGTGTTAATGCAGCCTGCCAAGAAATAAGTAAAGCCAGGCTGGCACAATATCTAATGATTGATGCTAGTCATGCCAATAGCAGTAAAAAAGCCGAAAATCAAATTCCTGTATGTGCTGAAATTGCTTCTCAAATTAGCAACGGTGACTCACGTATTATTGGTGTCATGATTGAAAGTCATCTAGTGGGTGGCCGGCAAGATTTAAAACCAGGTAAAGAGCTCACTTATGGACAAAGTATTACGGATGGCTGCATAGGCTGGGAAGAAAGCGTACGTGTACTCGACACCCTCGCTAACGCAGTAAAGATGCGCCGTATAGAAAATGACCGATCGAGCTTATCTCTCTAGTCAGTAGAAGAGCATCGAAACTAATCCGACTCGATTCTTATTCATAGCATCGCCAAATACACCAGTATTTTCTTTGCCGGCCGCATCAACCATTTCTTGCATGCGTGGATGATTGCCTTTATTTGTAAGGACTTATCTGTAAGGGTATACCCACGTTACTAGCACCTATTTTGCCGCTAAATCAAATAATAGAATGTGCGAACTTGCGGAACTTACTAGTTCTATTGATTTTAATTCGCTTATTGCTGCTCCATCCCCTGCTGACATTTGATTGTCATTCACTAGCAAATTTCCTTCCGCAATTTGTAACCACACGGCTCTTTGCCGATCTACGTTATAGGCTAGATTTTCGCCAGACTCTAATTTAGTTGTATATACAAAAGCATCTTGATGTATTTTAAGTGAGCCCTCGGACCCTTGCTCAGAAGCAATTAGCTTCCAGCCAGCACCATATTTAATATCGAATTGTTTTTGTTCATAGCCAGGAATTAGACCATGCCGATTAGGTATAATCCAAATTTGCAATAAATGCACCGGATTATCCTGCGAGTGATTATATTCGCTATGGAAAATGCCTGTCCCTGCACTCATACGCTGTAACTCGCCTGGTTTAATAATTGAACCATTGCCCAAACTGTCTTTATGCTCCAGCACACCTTGCAAAACGTAGGTAAGGATTTCCATGTTTTTGTGTGGATGCGTGCCAAAACCAGCTTTTGGAGCGACAGTATCTTCATTTATGACTCTAAGACAGGCAAAATGATCATATTTTGGATCGTAATAAGAATCAAAAGAAAATGTATGCCAACTTTCTAACCAACTAAGTTGTGTATATCCACGCTCATTTGATTTTCGCAATTTGAACATAAAATCTTCCTATGAAGTAAAAAGTTTTCTTACGTGTAAATTAAATCTACCGCTTTCCGTCCTTTTAGGTGTTAGTATTCCGGAGTACTCTTTTATACAGTTGGTAAGTTGTTTGTTCTTCAAGTTAATCGACTAATTCGTACCACTTTATTTTTACTTATACTCCTTAATTCATATACTCCAATTACCCTGCCTCAGTTCTAAGACGAAGAGCGGGGTGATTAAAACTAATAATACACTAGCGACTCGGTCACTTGCGCAATTCTGGACCCATGTGAATACGGTCAATCAGTTTGATTATTTATAAAGAGAGGGTTATATGTCACAAGCAGTCAGGATGCAGTACTGTTAGCAACCTCTGACTATTCTTTTTTGCCGTCAATTAAGAACCTATTGGGTTTTGTTAGTTTTGGTAACGACAGTATCTTGTTTTACTTTAGTTTTAGAGACTGTGGTTGTATTGGTCCCAGGCTTTGCTTGATTTGAAGTTTCCGTATGATTGATCTTTGTAAAAGGCGCCTTCACTTGCGCATTGTTCGAACCAGCTGGATTGTGCACGCGCACAAAAGGCGCTCTCACATCAACATCTTTCTGTCCGTCAACGTGCTTTCTCACTCCAATATGTATGAAGGGCAAATCAACTCTTTTGGTTTCCTCGATATCCGTAGCATCACCGGCATTCGCTTGTATGTTATTTCCGCAACAAAGGCCAAGTGTTAGAGCATAAGTTAAAATTTTGGATCGCTGCATAAATCTCTTTATCCTTATTATTGATGTAACAATGATAATAACCCAAAGACAAAACATAAATGCCTCGCCTTTAAAATGTTATAACTACTTCTCTTTTATTTTAAGATTGTTATTCAGATTCTTCAGCTCTTACTTTTGACGGACACACCTCTAATCCTTATATATCAAGAAAGATCAAGTATTCCAAAACATTTGATCTCTCTAGCTTATGGTTAGTAGAGTAAACTAACGGCTTTGACGAGCTTGCCCACCTTTGTATCCAGCCCGCCTGGCTTCTTCTGAAGTGAATTCATGAGCAGTACCTCTTTCATGTGCAGCCTTTCCGCCCTTACTAGCGATTTCTCTTCTTTGTTCCACACCCATAGCAGCAAACCCGCGAGAGCGAGGCCCACGATTACTTTCGTCAACTTTAATTCCGGTTTCTTCGCGAATTTCATTATCTGTATTTGGCATAGATTATCCCTCCGATATTTTACCTGTCGTATGGGTACCGAGTCTTAAGAAAATAGGAAGTACAAGAACAGAATCGAGGTCGAGATACTAGGATTTCTTATTGATAGAAAAATATTACTCCAGGACGTTTGGATTACTTACGCTTTTTAATAACTGCTTAAACAATCTTGTTGTGTAAGAAAATAAGAATGGTAAAGCTATAATTAGCACCATATGTGGTACCCATTTATCAAAAGATTTTTTCATCAAATATCATTTAGAAAATTACAAAGTAAGGACAGCTTTCATACCACTCTTTTCCTTCTAAAAGACTAAAAAGACGAAATTATTTGACTGGCTCAAGAAAAAAATGACAAGCTAGTGATCTTTCTGTCATAAAGTACAAAAGTTTGGGTATGTTAATAGCAGCTTCTTTTGAACACTTGTCATGAGTGCGAAATTTATTAATACTCTTTTGCTTTGTTAAATATATGGATATAAACAACGCCAGTGGTTTAAAGCTTAATAATAGATACGGGCTTCTCGAACCAATAGGTCAAGGCGGCAAAAGCATTGTTTACAGAGCGAATGATTTCAATTTAAATAAAATCGTTGCCTGCAAAATACTATTGCCCGAATTAGTTAATGACGAACTAAATTTCAAACGATTTAGACAAGAAGCAATTGCCGCAAAAAGGCTGGAACATAGCAACATAAATTCAGTAAGTGACTTTGGAGAGTGGAATGGGCAACCGTTCATGATTATGGAATTTCTTGCTGGAAAATCTTTAGCCGATATAATCGATACCGAAGCAAAACTATCGATCCACGACGCTATTTCTATATTCAAACAAATAGCAGACGGCTGTGCCTATGCTCACGCCAGAAATATTATTCATCGTGATTTAAAACCGAGCAATATAGTACTGACAAATAAAGAAGGCCAGGGGTATTCAGTAAAAATAATCGATTTCGGTATTGCAAAAATTATCACTGAAAATACTATAGCTGGAACAAAGCTTACAAAGACCGGCGACATTTTTGGCAGTCCTCTTTATATGAGTCCCGAACAATGCATGGGTAGAACTGTTGATCAAAGATCGGACATTTATTCTTTAGGCATTCTGATGTACGAAGTATTAACGGGAAAACCACCTTTAGAAGGACCAACTCCGATGGTAACAATTTTTAAGCACACAAAAGAAATGCCGACTAAATTTGGTGATATCGGCATTGAGCCAAAGACTAGTCAAGCAATAGAAAAGATTGTATTTAAGTGTTTAGCTAAAGAAGCCAAACAAAGATATCAGACAATGGAAGAAATAATCAGCGCTCTTAACAAGGTATCAAAGACTTTACCTGCTGAAAAGCAACAATCATTCAAATAAGAGAAAGCATTAAATAGCAGCAAACTGCATTGTTTTCTGCTAATAAGTTTCAAATAAATACTTGAGTAAGGACTGGCACCTTGATGACAAGCACATGCTAGTATTATATGCCCGATTGTACCGGTGCTCTTCATTCAATAGTCATGAATATATCTGCTGAACAAATAAGTCATCAAGCAGCAAATAAACACGTAGACACCCAGAACCTGCTTTTTTATGCTCAGTTGGCAATCTTGATTCTTTTATCGATTTTGCTTGAAACTCTGCGTGCTGCTCAATTACAAGGATTTGCCAGAGCAGAATCTTGTTTTGTAGAAGGTGCGCGCGAAATGTTTGTGAACAAGCAATACGTCATGCCGCTGCTTTATAACGTTCCTTATTTTGATAAACCTCCGTTCTTTTATTGGCTCGTCATCAGTTCTTATAAATTGTTTGGAGTATCTCTTCTCAACGCACGTGCCGTTTCCATTGCGGCAGCTACTTTAACCATCGCGATAACCGCCATATTTATCAAAAAAGTCATAGGTCAAAAAACCGCGCTTCTTAGCGCAATTATTCTGACTACTAATATAGGATTTTGCGAATTTGCAGTGATAGCGATGCCCGATATGTTGCTCTGCTTATTTACCAACCTTGCGATTTTCTCTGCATATATGGCTATCTTTAAAGATCCTCCAAAGCGAGAGCTTTATCTTTTTTTGATGACCTTTTCCTTTGCGCTTGGCTGGATGACAAAAGGTCCGGTGGCCATTTTGATTCCTGGTGGTGCCATTCTTATAAGTTTGCTTGTATTTAGGCAAAAACCAAACCTATCAATTAAAGACTTGTTCTTGTGTTTAATTGTTTTTCTCGCAGTACTAATTCCTTGGCATTTGGCTGTCTGCAAAGAATATGGCTTGTCAGCTTTCAATTGGTTATATCTACAAGGAAATATTGGCCGCTTTATCGGAGGAACTAGCTCGTACAATTTTGGTCATAAGCCAACTTACATATTGATTAATCTTCTAGGAAATTTCTTGCCATGGACGATCTTAGCGATTCCGGCATTGTGTTGCCTAATCATTTCCACTTTAGTGCAAAAAAAATTCACTTCGGTAAATAAATTCCTTTTACTAATGATGTTCTGGGTTGGCTTGAGTACATTGTTTTTTAGCTTATCGCGTAGCAACTGGGGCTATTATAGTTTATCTGTCTATCCAGCTCTCTCTATAATAACGGCACATTCTCTAACCAACTTAGAGAGCCGTTTCTCCACTAAAAAGTTAGCGGCTTTGTATCTGACAATAGCATTCGGCTTTATTATAGGTATCCTCATATACACTTTTGTTTTCCTTCCAGTAAAAGCCAAAAACAACACATTCTTGAATTTTGCTGCACCAATAAAAAAACTTCCACCTCAAACATGCTTATTTTTCCATACTGATTTATATGGCCAATATTTGCTTATTGACTACATAATATTTCAAAGTGGACATATACCGGCATGGTGCGACCAAGCAAAATTGGTCAAAATTACATCTTCATCTAGCCCCTTTGTAGCTTTAATGCCAAAAGTTCATTTTGATGAATTGTCCGCTATTGATAAATCAAAATTTACGATATTAGAAAACGAAAACATTAGCTGGCTCAATTTTCCTGGTTGCAAGCTTGTAAACGAAGCACAACCAGGGGACCCGATTCAGCTAGTTTTAGTTTATCATAGCCAGCGGCCCTAGTTGCATGTTCACTTTGAGTATTAAACGAACTTGTATAAACAGCTATAGCATAGCTTTATCTATTGCCATTCTTCACAACATAAGCTTCGTTACTGCTTTTGCTTCTGAATCCACCGTTGTGGTGGATAGCACCGTATGCTCAACGACTATTGAAATATTGAAACAAGAAATTGCTCTCGAACGGTTTTGTTTAAATTACGAAATCATTGGTAATAGAGAACCAAAGTTAAGACGATTGAGATATTTTCTTGGTCAACAAGCTTCACTAGGGTTATTTCTAGGTGGTGATATTGTTGCTCTCCAAGAAACAGGAAAGCATTTAGATACACCAGCAAAAATCTCAAGCAATCATCTTAAAAGCGGATACACAGTCGAACTCATTGGAAGCATAATCGGTGGGGCTAGCTCACTGGCAGAACTGTGTTCAAATGGCTATATTGCTTTGAAAAATAAAAAACACAAAGAAGATCCGCAGAGCGCTTTGACTGTCGTAAAAAATAAGATAAGAGAAATTGATCAACTACTGGCAAAAAGAAATGAGCTTCTAAATCGAGAAAAAGATAGTCCTGTTTACAGGATAAATACGGTCGAAGGAGATTTGCTAAAAGATTATCGTGACTGGTGCGTATACGAATTTGTACATGTTTATGCCGATATAAAAGCCTATCAAGCAAGTGAGAACGTCTATTACACTTTAAACACAGCAAGCAATGCTGTTTTTTCAGCAGCAGCGTATTTAGCCATCAGAAGCTTCCAAAATGTTCAGCTAGCAAGTTCATCTATTGTAACGGGCATAACTGGTGACAGTATCTCAATTCTCAGTGCGCCTGCTAGCTATTTTGCTCGGAAATTACTTTACAAACATTATGCAAGAAAAATTTATCAAACAATTCAACAGAAAGCTTATGATATCGAAACTGCCAGTGCAGATAACTTAGATCTATTACATAAAGAAGTAGTAAAAACTACCGATTCTGATCTTACCGGCGCCGGTCACATTAGACTTAGACTAACTGCTTACGATCTATGGAATCAAAAATACGACGAATACTTGGGAGCGGAAATGGACTATTTAAGACGTTACGATAAAATTGCCTTGCAATCAGTTACTCTCGGACCATTAATTTCAGGCTCCTATTTGACACAAGATATTCTAGGTGCAGCAGCTTATTATGGAAATAAAAATAGAATAAGAACAGCAAATAATCTCACCTTTGCTGGTGCCATTACAGCAGGGGCTGGATCAGTGGTTGGATTAGGAGCAACAAGCTGGTACTTTATCGATGAAACACTGACTCAACGAAAATTAAGCCGACAAGGCAAATTACCTGAGCAGCTTTTACTACAAAGGCTAAAAACTCTCGACCAAGTTGAAATGATGATTGGTAATTAATTCGAAGCAAGGACATTAAACTGCCCTTGCTTGAATGGATTTGCATTATGTAAGAAAAACTAAGCGCAGGAATGTCCGCTGGTAGAACAACTCGATCCTTTGGTCTTTTCAGTCGGCATTTCGTGTTCAACCCATGAATCCCAGCCACCGGCTAATTCTTTAACTTTATAACCGTGTTGGGCCAAAACTAAAGCAGCTTTGGTAGCTAAACTGCATAACAAACTGTAGCAATAAACCACTGTCGTAGTACTTGCATCAATATTAGGTAAATATTGTTCCAGTTTTTCATAATCCACATTAATGGCCCCAGGAACATGCCCTTGAGCAAAGAGTTCTGGCGTGCGCAAATCAATAATTTGCACTTTCTCACCTTTGTCTAGAGCTCCTTTAAGAGCATAAGGATTGCTCTCAAAATTAAGCTTAGCTTGAAAATGTTCCGCCGCTTTTATTGATTCTTTAGACACTGTTTCGACAGCCATATTAACCTCCCGTAGGTACTTTCATAAGCACTATCGTCTTACACACATAATACTAGAAGCTATAGTATACTTTTACAAGTAGGTACCTTAATGTATGATACTATCCAATTAGATACTATTGGTAAAGAATGCCCACCTGCGAGCATAATTGAGTTTAATAAGGTTATATTAAAATCCAAGTGAGGTAGTATTGTGTTTGATATTGATTGTTTTGAGTGCCCCATTATGGCAGCAATTGCCATGATTTCTGATAAGTGGAAGGTATTAATTATTTACCGCTTATGCGATGGCACAATGCGTTTTAATGAACTAATGCGCTCTTTACAAGGCGTCACCCAACGTGTATTAACGCAACAGTTACGTGAACTAGAAGCAGATGGGCTTGTCAGTCGTAAAGTTTATCCAGAAGTACCACCACGCGTCGAATATTCATTGACTAAAGTGGGACGCACCTTACTACCAGCTTTGGAAAAATTAGAGCAATGGGCTCGTAAACATTCTTCTGAATTAATTGCCGCTCGTCATAGAGCAATTGAGCAAAATAGCAAATTGAAAACTAAAGTTAGTTAGAGTGTATACGGACCCTTAAAAGAAGAGGGTCCAATTGTCCCCTCTTTTTAGTCTTAATTATTAGTGCGAGCAACTTCCATGCTTATGCCCCGTATCATGCTGGGCGCTTTTTTGGTCAGATTGAGGCTTTTGTGATTTATCTTCAGTCATTTTTTCTTTATCACAAGTTTGAGGCTTTTCTGAATCACAACTCCCTTTATGCTCTTTCTTTTCATGTTCAACAGGACTTTTTTTAGTGTCAGGCATAGTTATACTCCTTACGCAAAACATCGTAACGCACTTAGCTTGTATTTATGATTGGACAGCTAACTTAACTTTACCCGAATGTTAACACGCGACCGCGTTGTTCATCTGATAATTAATCTAGGCGCAAGAAAACTTCTGACTAACTTGTGGTCGCATCAGTTCTCTAAACTCTTTGTAGGCTAATGCATTTAATATTTCATTTTTTCTTAGCCCTGCACATCACGCCATGTAGGTTTAATAAATCACTTGGAGAATGAGCATCGGAGATAACAAATTTAATCCCAAACTGACTCGCTTGTCGCAGCCAAAATAGTTCTAAATCCATTTTGTGCGGATCACCATTAGTTTCTAAAACAACAGTTGCTAAATCAATACCGATATTTTAGGCACCAGATTTGGTGACACTATTTTAACCCGTAGATAAGTTAGCTAATCCTTAATGATGTCACATCTTACGTAAACGCCAAGATGAGCCTGCCATAGGCAGACTCTCTTGAGCAAATTAAAAAGCTCCTGATCTAATAAGCTTTAATGATTAACAGTGGTTTCAGTATCTGTTCGAGTAGTTCTTTGTACATTAGGTATCTTTTTATAAGATTTTTTTGTGGTCACTTCTTGACCATAAGGAGTAACTTCCGCCTTAGTCGATTCGCTTTTCACATAATTTGGTTTATCTTCGATAGTAGTAGAGTCTGTCCTTGTGGAACTATAATCAGGACTATCGGTTTTTGTAGTAGTTGTAGTAGCTTCATCCGCAAAAGCACCATTGATAGTGAATAAGCTAATGCCCAATAAAACAGCATACGAATATTTAGACATAATATGTCCTCCCTATTAATTGACTTGACTCAATGGGTACGACCGCTAATAGTGCGGCTAGGTTACACTGAATGGCAAAATTTATAGCATATAAAAATATAGATTGTAAGTCCGAATAATTAAATACCAATTTAATCATTAGCCAAGTGGCATAGCTTTTATCTGTCAAATTCGGGGCACTTGTTAAGTGCATAGTATAAACCTTAATCTCCACCGTGCCAATCAGCTTCAGAATACATTTGTTCTTCCTCCGGATCGTTTTCCATATAAATCGGGATCAATTCATCTTGCTTAGAGCTGCCACACTCGGGACAAATTAATTTGTTCCCATTAGGTTTGAATCGACAATTACATTTCTGGCATTGATATTCGCCCGGCTCTGGAGGCTTCTGCCCTTTTCTCATTTTGGCTTTCATCAAAGATACCTCGACTCAATCCATTAAGTCAGTTTACCCTAACATCCAATTCTGTCGATCATGCCATCTTAAATTCTTACAGCTCTTGCCATATTTTATTTATTCCACTTGACACCAAGGCAAGCTCTCAATTCCTTAATCTATAAAATTGAATATGGTAGCTAACTAAGTCTTCAAAACTTTTAGCAATGCTGATTTAATATCGGTCATAGATTGCGGACGCATTTTTACATCTTTAGCTAGCATGTTAAAAAGTAGAGACTCAAGTTCAGGAGGTATCGCAATCTCCGGTCTAAGAAAAGGTAAACGTGATGGCTCTTCATGTATATGCGAATTCATTAGTTCATATAATGAGAGTCCTTTAAAAGGTGGTGCCCCAGACAACGCTTCGTATAAAACACAGCCAAGAGAATAAATGTCGCTGCAAGGATCTAATTTTTCGCTACGAAAATGCTCTGGACTCATATAAAGTGGCGTACCGAATAGATCACCAGTTTTGCTTAATTTCAAATCTTCACTTTCAATGATAAATTTCGCCATACCAAAATCGACTAGCTTAACCACATCTCTGTCTTCATCACCTTTTATAAGCATTATATTTGATGGCTTTAAGTCTCGATGGATTATGCCTCTTTTATGAGCAGCAGTCATAGCATCACAGACTTGAACAAAAATATCTAAAGTCCTAGCGAGATTAAGCTTCTTTTCTTGGATCAATTGATCAAGACTTACACCGTCAATATAATCCATAACAATATAAGGCTGTCCCGCTGAAGTTAATCCAAAATCAAATATAGTAATAATGTTTGGATGACTTATAGCACTTGCGGTTTTTGCTTCTAACAAAAATCGTTGTATTTCTTTGTCCTCTTTTAACGTTTGTTGATGTAACATTTTTATAGCAACAGTTCTTCCTATAGATAAATCTTTGCCCTTATATACGGTGCTCATGCCGCCAGATCCCAAAACCGCTTCAATCATAAATCTCCCAGCTAGAACGATGCCTGGTACAATTTGGCCTGGCTGTTCGGACGTAGACCCAGACTGTATAGTGGATTCAGTCCCCAGTAATTTTTTTTCCAAAGCTGGCTTCGCAGACACATGAGCGGGTTGTGGTGTAAGACTTGCAAGAATGGTTCTTAATTTTTCTTCTACAGAAGCTTGCGATATCTCAAATTTATCAGCTATTTGATCTAGTTTCATACCTTGTTCGATTAGCTCTAAAAGACGAAGTTGGTCTTGATCAAGGAACGTGTTTTGCCTAATAGGATCTTTGTTAACCGCCAATCGATTTTGTTCTTCTTGTTGCTTCGCTGTCACTTGAGCACGTAACACACGTTGCGCGATACCTGGATCTAACCAAGCTGCACCCTTTGCCACAGATTCTATAGCTGTATGCAATTGATCAGCGGCGACGTTCTTTAAACAATAGCCATCTGCTCCAGCGCTCAGGGCAGCAAAAACCGTCTCATCTGACGAATCACTCGTAAACATGATTATTCCAGTATTTGGATGGCTGCTCTTTATTAATTTAGTAGCCTGGATGCCACTTATACCGGGCAGGTTAACATCCATAAGAATAATACGAGGTTGAAACTGCTCTACTTGAACTAAAACTGAGTCTCCATCAATAGCCTCACCCACCACTTCGACATCCGGCATTTTTTCTAGAGTCAATCGCAAACCAAGCCTAGTAATGTCGTGATCCTCTGCAATTAAAAGAGTATATTTATCTAAACTCATGCGTGCTTTACTTATATGCCTATTCTTAGAGGATCATAAAAACGAATCTTATTCATGTTTGCTCAAGTTTACCAGTTGAGTAAGATTTCCTATCACCTGTGGCAAAAGAGTTTTAACCGAGATCAAAAGACTAGGCACCGCTTCCAGATCCAATGCTTTCAATGCATCCTCAAGTTCCCCTGCTGCATTAGTCAGATTTGGAGCACCTATATAACTCGCAATTCCTTTTAAAGAATGAGCAAGTCGATTTGCTTCTTGATAATCCCGAGAAGCAAAAGCCTGTTCAATATTTTGAGCCGTTTGTCCCTCTGTTTCTATCACGCGCTGAGCTATGGTTAAATAGATTTTGACGTCACTAAATCTGGCAATCGATTCCGTTACGTGCAATTCACCCAAAAATTCCGGCAACCCTGATTCAATATCTTTTTTTTCTGTGATAGCCACACTTGTAGTTTTTAAATTCGGATCTATATTGGGTAACCATTTACGCAAAGTACTAAATAGCTCGTTTAGAGCAAAAGGCTTACCAATAAAATCATTCATACCGGCAGCCAAAGCCCGCTCACGATCAGCAGGTAACACATCGGCCGTCATGGCAATAACTGGTATCATTTTCAATTTTTCCAATAATCTAATTTTTTGCGTTGCTTGGTATCCGTCCATAACAGGCATTTGTAGATCCATCAATACAGCATCATATTTAGTACCATTGGACTGTAGTTTATCCAAGGCTTCTTGCCCATTATTAGCAATCTCTACGTTTGCTCCAGCCGCTTTCAATATTTCTATACCAACTTCCTGGTTAACTAGATTGTCCTCAACAAGAAGCAGCCTAGCCCCCTGCAATTGGCTGACTAATCTGTGATCGCTTTGCATTGGTTTAACGACTGGGGTTTTATGATAAGCATTAACAACCGCATTTAAAAGATCAGAAGCTGTAAGTGGTTTGGTTAAAAAGCCATCCAGGATATCCTCGGCTTTCTCAGCTTGTGCTAAAGCATCATGTGCATGTGATGTCAATAAAATACCTAAAGGAGGTTTACCGCTTTTGTCCAATTTTTTAACAGTGTTTATAACTTCTATGCCGTCAATATCGAACATTTTCCAATCTGAAATTATGAGTCCATATTGATTGTTCCGAGCAATTGATTCTTCTACCATATGAATCGCCTCTTGCCCGGAGGAGGCACTATTGACTATCCAACCAAACGACGAAGCTATTGAAGATACAATTTCCCTCGCAGTAACATTATCGTCGACTACAAGAACTTGTAATTTTACAGGTAAATTTGCAACAGACGTACTTTCTATTGTTAAGGGTTGCTTGGGCACAGATAGAAAAGCGTTAAACTTAAATACACTTCCTTTATTAGGCATACTCTCAACCGTCATTTGCCCCCCCATCAAGCCAACTAGTTTGCGACTAATAGCCAAACCTAAACCAGTGCCTCCAAAACGGCGGGTAGTTGACGTATCAGCTTGCGTGAACGCCTCAAAGACATGGCGTATTTGTTCTTCAGTCATTCCTAAACCAGTATCACTGACAGCAAATTCTAATTCCATATTGTCATTTTTTCTTTCCTTTACTCGCACAGCAAGTACAATTTCTCCCTCCTGGGTAAATTTAATCGCATTCCCGGCAAGGTTCATAAGGATCTGTTGCAAGCGCAGTGGATCACCGTTCAATTGAGCTGGAACATCACTGTCTATCGAAAATAATATTTCAACGTCTTTGTTACCAGCATTCACAGAAAGAATAGCAGCCAAATTATGCAATAATTCATCTAATCTGAAATCAACATTCTCTAATTGCAATTTGCCGGCTTCAACTTTTGAATAATCCAAAATATCATTGATTATGGCTAATAATGATTTGCCTGAAGTCTCCAATTTATAAAGATAGTCAGATTGACGATCAGTTAATTTGGTCTGGCGCAGCAAATATGTTAATCCAATAATGGCATTCATTGGTGTACGAATTTCATGACTCATATTAGCTAAGAAGCGACTTTTATATTCATTTGCACTGACCGCTGCCTCTTTAGCCTGCTCTAATTCTGTAGTTAATTTACGCAGTTCCTCTGCATATAAAGTCAAACTATCCTGCGTTTCCTTTAGGCGACGGATTTCGCTTGAGATAGCTCCAGCCATATTATTAAAAACTTTGGCAAGCGTCCCAATCTCGTTATTCACTTTAAGATAATTGCGGCTAGAGTAATCGCCCATTTCTAGTTTTTGGGCTTGTTTAACCAGCTCAAAAGTTGGCTTAAGCAATGATTCAAAGGTTTTCAAAAAGAGAATCAGAACAATAACAGATGATACTGCAGCCAGTATCAATTCAGCATTAATCCATAATTCATAATTTTGAGCGAGATCTATATTTTCTTTTTCGGTACGCTGATTAACCATATCCATAAATTTCTGAATAGGACGCATTATTTCCGCTTTCGCATGCAAATATTCATCCCCGCACAATAAATTGACTGATAATCTGAGATCAGGCTTGCCACGCACTGAATAATTACCCTTGCTATCTTTAAATAATCCCTTGCGAGCATTAAAAGACTGCTCTTCCAAGGAAACTAAAGCATTGGATCTGTTTGCCGCTTCGGCCAATAAAGTGCTTTCTTCCGCAGTTAGCTTTAGACTATTCAATATTGAATTAAAACTTTGAGGAGGACCATAAGCGCTCGGTCTTTGTCCGCTTCCTAAAACCTGATCCCAGTAAGTAACTGTATAATCAACAGGACGAGGAAGTTTACCTTCTCTGATACCTAAAATCTCATGGAAATAGTTCAAATATTCTTGTCTGCCAGTAATTGCATATAGTCTGGCCATAATAGTTAACTGATCTGAACTCTGTTTTAGCCCATGGGCCAATTTAGACGATAAAAAACGACTTTGCTCGCTAGCAACGAGCGCGTGCTGCACTCTTTCCTGTCTATCATTAACAAAGGCCAACGCCGCCATAAATGCCATAGCTAGAACAAAAAATAGAAAGAATAGTCTTCTAAGCGTCATATCACCTCCTAATAAAACAATGGTATCAGTTGAGATTATCTAGTGGAGAGTAAATTTTTTACAATTGTCAAGCTGCCGCAAAAGGGTTGTCACATTTGCCCTAATTACCTTAGCAGCAGATATAATTTAAGCCTAGCAAATTTAACTGCTGTACCTTTTCTCACAAAATTAATTGAAAAATGCTCACAATGCAACGCAATTTATTTAGCTGTGTCTTATTGATATACACTGCATCAATAATTACCCTAGCCCCTAATTGTTACGCACAAGATTCCGGTCACATTCGACATAGTAGTTTTATGCCTCACGGATTCTGTCTAAATTGGGATCCGGCATTACTAATATTCCTGATATTAGCCAATTTAGGTATTGCACTCGCATATTTTGCTATTCCTCTTGCTCTTTGGTATTTCGTCCGCCATAAAAGAGAGCTTCCTTATCCTTGGATATTTCAACTCTTCGGCATGTTCATCATTGCTTGCGGCACAACTCATTTAATGAAAATTTGGACACTATATCAACCATTTTATTGGGCCGAAGCATCTATAGACGCCGGCACGGCATTAATATCTTTGGCCACTGCTCTGATTTTATGGCCATTGATACCAAAATTGCTTGAGCTTAGAGGTCCAAAAGAGTTGGAGGAATTAAATAGAAAACTCGAAGAGTCAATAAAACGCGATCGTAAAATTACTACTGAGCTACAAGCGCAAGCAGAATTACTCAACCTTAGCCATGATGCCATTGTGGTGCGTGATTTGGAAGGAACAATACGCTATTGGAATTCTGGTGCTGAAGAAGTATATGGATACACTCAAAAAGAAGCTCTGGAAAATAATTATTACGCGCTATTGAAAACCGAGTTTGATATCCCCAGAGAGCAAATCCAAAAAGAATTAATTGAAAAAGGACGTTGGAACGGTGAACTGACTGATTATAGGTCCGATGGACAAAAGATAGTAACCGCTAGTAGACAAGCACTAAAATGTGATGAGCAAGGACATCCAGTCGCTGTTCTAGCAATAAGTAGCGATATCACCGAACACAAAAGAGCAGAACAAAGACGAATAGCGCTAGCCGAAATGGAACGTTCAAACCTTGAGCTTCAACAATTTGCTTATATAGCGTCACATGACTTGCAGGAACCATTAAGAGGGGTCGCAGGCTGTCTACAAATCCTAGAAAAGAAATATAAAGACAAATTAGATGACGATGCCAATGATTTAATTAACTTAGCTGTAGACGGTGCCATTCGTATGCGCAATCTCATAAACGCCCTCCTCTCTCTTTCGCATGTTAATAGTGACGGTCTAATCTTTCAATCTACTAACTTGTCAGAGGCTGTCGCAATAACTATAGAGAATCTGGCAGTTCACATTAAAGAGACCAAAGCACAAATCACGTATCATGATCTACCAGTTTTACCAGGTAACAAAACTCAGTTGGTACAATTATTCCAAAACCTAATTAATAACGCAATCAAATTCTGTAAAGACAAAAGTCCGGAAATACATATTGAAGCTAAAAACGAGCAAGACCATTGGCTAATATCAGTGCGCGACAATGGCATTGGATTCGAGCAAAAATATAATGACCACATTTTTCAACCATTTAAGCGTCTTAATACAATAGATAAATATCCGGGTACCGGAATGGGACTTACCATCTGTAAAAGAATAGTAGAAAGACACAATGGTAAAATTTGGGTAGAATCTGAGATAGGTAAGGGCACAATATTTTACTTCACTTTGCCTACAGAGAATAAATTCAATGATTGACCGGAAGAAACGCCCGATAGAAATTTTACTTATTGAAGACAATCCAGCAGATGTACTTCTCACAAAAGAGGCTCTCTCGGATACTAAATTGCCCTTCTTTATACATACTGTCGGCGATGGTGTGCATGCAATGCGTTTCTTGCGAAAGCAAGACAAGTACGTTGATGCGCGACGACCAGACATCATTATGCTTGACTTAAACTTACCTGTTAAAGACGGTAGAGAGGTGCTAGCTGAACTTAAAGCAGATAAGGATCTTCGTCGCATTCCAGTTATTGTTTTAACCACTTCAATAAGAGAGCAAGATATTGTAGCTGCTTATGACCTTGGTGCTAATTGTTATATAGTGAAGCCTGTAGATTTTACTGAGTTTTGTGACGTTGTCAAAACAGTTGAAAATTTCTGGTTTGGTATAGTTTCCTTGCCACCGCCAACATGATTCTGACAAGCAGATAAATTAAATTGCCCGGTCCAAAATTGTTCGGTTCTACTCGAACGCAAGTGCTTTTGTCCTAATGCCAGTTTAATTTGGCTCAAGACGAAAGATAAAATTACTGGTTATGGCTAACTTTGCCAAATCCAAAAGCGAGAACACGCATTAACCATATTTATAAAAAATGACTGTATTTTTGGGTAATTAGTTAGTTTGGTACAGAAGCCTTAGCAGTCCGCCCATCTTTTAGCTGCTTAGAAAGCCAGGTATCTATTATTGCACTAATTTGTGGGTCGACTTTTTGATGCTCGAGTAATAGATGTCCCTTTCCCTTGATTAGACGAAGCGAAACATTCTTCGAACCAAGCTTAAGCATTAAATTAGGTAAGTCAACTGACTTAAACATGGCATCTTGCAACCCAGATATAAACAACAAGGGAAAACTAGCTGGCAATGATTTGGCAGCAGAGATAGCTTTGTTATTAAGAATATCGATTTTAACCAGATCTTCTGGTGTCATTGTCCTATCGATCATTGGGTCAGCATTACATGCTTTAGCTACAATTGGATCATTAGTTAGATATGGTGCTGAATATGGTATTAGGTTCACGGGCGCATTAGGTTTAACTACTTCTTTAGCAAAATCCTTTAGCCAATGTCCGGGTTTAGCATGGACTCGATTTTTATAACACAAGGCTGAGAGAATTGCACCATCTACTAATTCAGGATGTTCACTGATAAGCAATAAAGCCATATTTGATCCAAGACTCTCTCCTAATAAAAAGAGCTTTTGATTAGGATGGGTCTGGCGCAGGGTGATAACAAAATCCAAGAGATCTTGCTGGCTTTGACTAATTTCTATTTTGTCATCGCCGCCGAATTTACTTCCTTCTGTATTCCAACGTCCAAAACCTCTTTGGTCAAGAGCAAACACTCGAAAGCCATTTGCCGCTAAGTGGCGGGCACACTTGTCCCAACAGTCCGCATAAAGAGTTAAGCCATGAACAGCAACAATAGTGCCTTTCCGTGGCATGCTCTTATCAACCCATTCATATATAGGCAAATTTAACTGTTGACCGATCTTACAATCGTCAATCCGGACTGGAGCAGCAATCGATTTATCTGCACAAAATACCGTAAATAGAATTACGATTAACGCATAAGCCTGTTTAGGCAATTGTTACCTCAGGACACAAATATACGTCCTGTATGGCATTAAGCAATTCAATACCTTCTTTCATTGGTCTTTGAAAAGCTTTGCGTCCAGATATCAGCCCCATACCACCAGCTCTTTTATTTATGACAGCGGTAGTGATGGCCTCATCCATATCCTTTGCACCGGATGATGCACCGCCAGAATTTATCAATCCAGCTCTACCCATATAGCAATTAGCCACCTGGTAGCGTGTCAGATCAATAGGATGATCGCTAGTCAATTGAGAATAAACTCTTTCATCAGTTTTGCCAAACTTCAACGCATTGTAGCCACCATTATTTTCAGGCATTTTTTGCTTGATAATGTCTGCTTCAATTGTCACCCCTAAGTGATTAGCTTGTCCTGTAAGGTCGGCGGCTAAAGAATAATCGGTGTCACCTTGTTTAAAAGCAGGATTGCGTAAATAGCACCAGAGAATCGTAGCCATACCTAATTGGTGTGCTTCGTGAAAAGCAACAGCAATTTCTTGAATTTGTCTGCGAGACTCCTGGGAACCAAAATAAATAGTGGCACCCACAGCAGCTGCCCCTAATTCCCATGCTTGATCCACAGTACCAAATAAAATTTGATCGTAATGATTAGGGTAGCTCAGAAACTCATTATGATTGAGTTTGCAAATAAAAGGAATTTTGTGTGCATATTTGCGAGACACTGAACCGAGCACTCCAAAAGTAGAAGCAACTGCATTACAACCGCCTTCGATGGCCAATTTGACTATATTTTCACCATCAAAATACAATGGATTCTTAGCAAAAGATGCCCCTGCTGAGTGCTCAATGCCTTGATCTACAGGCAGAATTGATACATAACCAGTACCCGATAAGCGGCCGGTATTTATAATTCTCTCTATATTAGCCAAAACTCGCGGCGACCGGTCTGAAGGAGCATAGATACGATCCACATAATCTGGGCCTGGCAAGTGCAAACTTCCTTTGGGAATAGTCGTACTTTTGTGATTTAAGTAATAATCAGCCTTATCAGCCAAAGCTTTTTCGATTTTAGATAATTCAGTCATGACCGGCATAATTTACGGAACTCCCCCAATATATCCACTTGGAACCCCCTTAGAGTAGCAAATTCTATATGAGAACCAACAAAAGACGCCTAAATTATTTAATTACTTAAAGCAATAGTACAAAAGCTTATACAGGACTCATCCAAACCCATATTGTCAAACAAAACTAATTAAAAAATTAGGCTAGGAAGAAGTAAAGCTCTGCAGTAGACTTTACTGTTTAATAACTCAGATGCGACACTATACATCAAACCATAAACCCGATTGTTTAGCCGTTTTACTTACTTAATAGATACAGAATAGATAGCGCAAGGATATAAAAATGATGAAATTTTCCAACAAATTAAAAGTGCAATTGCCTTTAGCACTCGGACTTTCTCTTATATCTAATTATTCCATGAGGCTACCCGTACTTAGCGCTGAGCAATTAACGACAGCACCTAGTGCCGTCAATAACGGTTCAATAGCCTCTAACACAGTCAGCCCTAAACCAGTCAATGTTAATACTGTGGCAATCCGAAATATCTACGTCAATGAAAATAAACAGCTTGTAATTGAATTTGATAATCCCGCGCACTTAAGTCCTGTTGAACCGCAGTTAAGAGATTATCCCGGACAGAAGCACGATATCGTGCTTGAATTTCCCCAAACCTCTTTCGCTGTTGACAAAACACCCAAAGCAAAAGCAGTTCTAGACGAATTAATGAAATTCTATCCAGAATTGAACAGTCTGTCCTACGCCACTGCAAGTGATGGCACAAAATCAAGGATACGTATCGGTGTTTCACCTAACGTTTCAGCACAACCATCCTTAGCGAAAATCGATCAAGCATCAGCTGTAATCAATTTAACCCTTTCCGAAACTAACAAAACCCCAAGCGCTTCAAACAATGGCGCGGTTGATGAGAAGAACCCAGTTGTTGACACCAGCAAAAGTGCACCAAAAGACATTCGTGCAACAGATGCAAGCGCAAGTTCAACACCAGACTCAGAAAAGGGCATCAAAGCAAAAACAGTAAACAGCATCAAAGACGCTTGGACGTCCAGTCTTAATGCCGGAAAAAATTTAGGCAAAATTGCTAGTATCAATCCGTTCGGACACAATAAACCAACTAACAAACAAAGCGCTCCTGCTAATACTGACATTACAACTACTGCTTCTAACGAAAAAACCGCAACCTCAGTTAAGCAGGGAAATGCGGCCCAACCTGTTGCTGCCCCGCAATCCATCCCAAATAGTGGTGAGCTGGCTGCATCAAACAGTTCGGTTGCTATTCCAGTTGCTACTGCACCTGTTAAATCACCCACTTCAGTGCCTGCAATGACAGAAACAGCTGCAGTAACAACACCAACAAGTGTTAGCGAATCATCTTCTGCAAAAGATATTCTTCTAACACCAGCTATAAATCCAGTTCCTGCAAACACCTCCGTGACCTCTGACCCTAATTCAGCAGTAGCAACTCTCAAACCAGAAATTACCGGTCCAGAAGTTGCTCCTGCTAGCAAAGACAATCAATTAGCAGCTATGGGTGTCAATAAAACTATCGAAAGTACTAACTCAGAATTACCTAAAATTCCAGCTAGCTCAGTAGAAAATAAGGCTAGTGATGAGCCAGTTATTACTCCCTTATCTGTCGAGCAAGTGTTGAAAGAAAAAGCTAACCTAGAAGCTGCCAACCCTAAACCGCCAATATCGGTAGCTGACAATACACCCAGTCAACCAGTTTCCACTGAAAGCAAAACCGCTGACAATTCTTTCGCTTCAGATTTCAAAACTAGCTTCTCTAAGCCAGTGGACGAGAGTACCGATAAAAAAGATGTTGCTGAGAAGCCGAATGATGAAAAAGTCGATAAAAAAGATGTTGCCGCAAAGCCTGAAGAAAAAGTTGAAAAAACAGAAAAGTTAGCCAGCGTTCCCCCCAATCCGCTTGATAGCTTAACCAGTGCTGCAATAAGTAATGCTGGCAGCGAACCAGAAAGCGAAGGAGACGCTCAAATGTCAGCGGCGGTCAAATTAAAAGCACAAAGAGCACATGTTGGGGGCCAGAACTATTTCCCGCCGAAATTCGATGATGAGGCTGTTGACCACTATAATGCCGCTGTACGTGCTCATTTAAATGGCAAACTAACAGAAGCAATTACAGAATATAAGGCGGCCATTGAAGCTGATGGAAAAATAGCTGAGGCTTATAGCAATCTTGGATTGATATATAACCAACTGCATAAATACGACCTAGCCATGGTCGAATTCCATAAAGCATTAGCTCTTAGTCCTAAGGACGCAATCACCTATAACGGCATCGGCGCAGCTATGCGAGCAAAAAATAATTTGCTCGCGGCAATCAAAAACTGGCAGACTGCTATCACTCTAGATCCCAATTTAGCCAGTGCTCATTACAATTTGGGCACTGCTTATGAAATCAATAAAGATTTGGAAAAAGCTCTGGCTCAATATAAGGAAGCTGTAAAACACGACGATAAATTAGGTGAAGCGTATTACCGTATGGGACTCATTCTGCAAAAAATGAACAATAAAAACTTAGCCCTGGAAGAATACGAACAAGCAATTAAAATCTCCCAACAAGCGAGCTACGTTACTGATGCCAAACGCAGAATTAATTTGCTCTCGCAAAGCAAAAATAATGCTATGTAATAGCGCTCGTTTGATGAATCTAAACTATAACGTACGATATCGGACGGTCGATTTATTCTTTAACTCATTGGGTATAAATTCATACATGGATAAAAAAATCGCAGGCTTTATAAAAGATATGGAACATAAGAACGTGAAACGTTCATTATTTGCTCCTCCGTTTTCTCGGCTTCTTTGGTGTTGTGGTTTAACAGTTCGTCCACTTATGTTTAATAACTTCGTCACTAACTTTGTACTTATTGCCATTGTTGCGGGCTCTGTATGCAGTTGCGTTATATACATCATAGGACTGGCTTTTTCGAAGTCATATCCAATATTGGGTCCAGGGATAGCCTGTGGCATAATTGGGGGGTGGCTTATGTCGCAACGTCTTGCCAGTGAAGCCAAAAGGATTGGACTCCCATCTTGGGAAGAATATACACCGCCTGAGTCTTAGGATTTATTGTTCACTTTAAACAATGCCAAAAATGACCATTTTCGGATCAGATCGATATTTAATGATATTCCAAACCCATTAGGCAAGCCATTATAACAGTCACCACTTCTAAAAGTTCCAACATTGATTTTGGCGCAGTTAACAAAAAATTTGCCACCGACAAATATAAAAATTTGAAAAATGACCTGCTGGAATTCTAAGAAAGCGATTTGATTTTATCAATTAAGCTGGTGCTACTTTTACGTGGGGCTAATTCTACAAATTTAACTTTGCCACCGCAAGACATCACCGGTTCTGCTTCGGGCAAATTTTTTAAATTGTAATCGCCGCCTTTGACATAAATATCTGGCTTTAAAGGCCTGAGCAATTCCACAGCTGTATCTTCATCGAATATAGAAACAAAATCAACTGCCTTTAAATTAGCAACTATCTGCGCCCGTTCATTTTCATTTACTACCGGACGATCGGGTCCTTTAAGCTTACTTACCGACTGGTCGCTGTTAATCCCAACTATTAATATGTCGCCCAAAGCCTTGGCTTGATTTAGCAAGTGCAAATGTCCAACATGCAAAATATCGAAACAACCATTTGTAGCCACAATAGTTTTATTCTGCTTGCGACAATTAGCTACAGCTTCTTTTAGCTCATCGCGCGTTAATACGTTGGTAGTTTTAATTTCAGGCATAAGCCATATCAGGCAGTTTTGCCTTCATAAAGTTCGGCTAAATGGTTAATTAGACGCTCCGCGTGGCTCCGTCCCATTTCGTCCCAGTGAGCTACCCCAAAGTTTTTATTTGAGTAATTATCCGCTTGTTCATCTGTCCAAGCCACTAAATCTAAAGCCCGCCCTAATATAGTTAAGTAATTTTGATCGGTAATTTCTCCCAAACCCATAGCCGTTGCCGCAGGTCCTTTGCTTTCTACCTTTTCTGGATTTGCCAGGACTTCCGGTACGATGGGAACACCGTCGTCAGAATCACTGCTTAATGGAGCGCTTACAGTCGGAACGTTCGTATAGCTGCTCATTTGAGGATTTGCATTAGAAGAAGCCATGGCAGAGGTGATTGGTGGATTTATTAGTGAACCAATAGCCGGTAAACCAATATTGGGACCAATAGCAATCTCTTCAGCTTGACTTTGTCTAGAATCGCTCGTTAACTCTTTAGATAATGGTTGCCAAGGAGAATCTAAATCGTCCTGTAATTCTTGCTTAAGACTGATAGTAATAAACAATTGGCGCAATTCTTCAATTTGGCGAGAGAGATCAATAAATTTCCGCTCTACAAAGCTGCGCAAACCCACAACGGATTCCACTAAAATTTCTTGATCGCCAACAGGCGAGGGTAATCCAATTAGCTTCGGTGTTAATAATCCTTCAGCCTCAAGCTGAGGTCTTATTTGAGAAGTTGGCCAGCCTTGTTCAACCAATTCTTTAATACGTTCTAAAACCGATACATCTTCAGCCCTATATTGACGCTGCTGCCCGCGCCCACGCCTAATTTCTAAACTGAACATAAGCTCCCAGCGCCGCAACTGATGTACAGAAAGTCCAAGTCTGTCGGCCACTGAGTTTATTGACAGTAAGTCCATTGGTTAAAGTGATACCCCTAAGTTTCAGTTATTTATTTATACCGCAACTAGCGTAGCTGCGCTAGTTGCTACAATCATCTTGACTAGCAACGGTATGGTTAGCGGAGCAAGCAATGGCGAGGAGGCTTCTCCCTAATCTTCTAACTTGAATCCCACTTTCAGTGTTACTTGGAATTCCGCCACTTGTCCTTCTTTAATTAGTCCTCTTTGATCAACAACCTCAAACCATCCCATATGTCGGATAGTTTTAGATGCACGTTCGACAGCCTCCTTTACCGCATCATCAAAGCCTTTCGACGAGGTGCCAACAAGCTCAGTCATTTTGTATACATTACCCATGTATGTCTCCTTATATATAATCTAATTGAAGATAGCATCGATTATAACCAGCTAATGGGAACAATAAAGCGGGCAATCAATAAAGTCAAAAGATTTGCTAACTTGACCTATATTGGAGATTCCTTGCTCGGGAAGATAAAATGTAGGGTAAATATGTGAGCAAACGTCTTCTCGGCCACTGGCAAGTGTTATACTCGTTTTAAGACTAAATTATAAGAAGGTGTGTGCGGAGATATGCATTACTATTTTTGCCCGCGGTGCAATTTTAGAATGATGGCGACAAAACCTCTTTGTCCAACTTGTGGTTATAAGATTCCTCGTCAAACTAAACAAGTGCTGCCAGCGCAAAACGTTCAAATACGAAGCGTGCCAAGCTTTTGGTCAAAAATACTGAAATTGAATTTTGCTTCTCCGGCTTCCGAAAAAACCAAATCGGCCTAGAAAACGTGTCTTTACGAGTTGTCTTCTAAAGACAATCGCAAAGAGCCTCTGTTTTTTGCTAGAAGCCGCTGCGCCTGGCTTATGCCGATTTCTTTCTTATTCATCAATATTGCAGTTTTAGCGTTATTTTTTGCAGCAGCTAAAGATTCTTCGGCAATTGGACGAGGAATAGAGCACAAAAGTGAAATAATGGCACTTGCCCTTTGTTTGAGCTTGTAATTAGTGGGAGTCAAATCTACCATCAAATTTTCGTAGACTTTGCCCAAGCGCACCATCGAACAAGTAGTAAGTAAATTTAAAACCATTTTCTGGGCACTGCCCGCTTTCATTCTTGTTGAACCTGTAAGAGCCTCCGGCCCAGTAATTAGAACAATGGTAACATCACACAAACTACTGAGTATATTTGCCTTTTCTACTTTGTTATTTATAATGCCAATTGTATACGCACCGCACGCTCTGGCTTTGCGCAGAGCACCAATCACATATGGCGTTCTGCCGCTAGCAGTGATACCACAAACAATATCGTTTTGCTTTATTTTTGCCGCTATCACGTCTTGTTCGCCTAACTCTTCATGATCTTCGGCTCCTTCGACCGTTTGAAATACAGCTTTTTTACCGCCCGCAATATAACCAGAGACTAAACCCAAATCGACGCCAAAAGTTGGTGGACACTCTGAAGCGTCCAGAATGCCTAATCTGCCGCTTGTGCCAGCACCAAAATAAATTAGTTTGCCGTCTTTTCTTAGACCGCCAACAATTAAATCCACAGCTTTAGCTATAGCAGGAATTGCGTTTTGCACAGCCGATACAACTTGAGCATCTTCAGCTTGAATTCTAGTCACAAGATCTACTGTATTTAAAAGATCTAAATCCTTTGTGCGAGAATTGCGCTCCTCAGTTATAAGGCTTTCTAATTCACTTTGCGAAACCATATATTCCACCAAATTTTAATATATCTTGACGACCTTGCTGAACTTTTTCCAGGCTTTAGCGTACTATGAGTAAAATCAATTCTCAAAATTTTGTCCGCTACATCAGCATAGTAGCAAGGAGATATCTTTTTTGATCAATAACGACGTTATCTCTGCCGTTCGCAACAAGGCCAATATCCTTGAAGTTGTATCGCAGGTGGTAATGCTTAAAAGAATAGGCAAAGACTATAAAGGTCTTTGTCCTTTTCATAAAGAAAAAACACCCTCCTTTCATGCTAACCCTGAAAAAGGCATCTTTAAGTGTTTTGGTTGTGGTGAAGGGGGAGATGTTTTTGCTTTTGTGCAAAAGACAAAAGGACTGGGCTTTCTTGATGCCGTAAAAGAATTGGCTCATCAATTTGGCGTCAGTGTGATAGAAACAGAGCAAGAGAAAACAGAATATAAAAGACGCAGTTTATTTTTATTACTCCACGAACAAGCTTGTGAGTTTTACGGCAAATTGCTCAAGGACCCGGATCAAGGTGCCGCGGCTAGACAATATCTGGCCAGTCGTGGTGTCGAAGAAAGCACAATAAAAAAATTTAGGCTCGGACTCGCACCGGCTAGCTGGGATGCTTTGACCGATTACTTGTCTACCAGTAACAAAGTAAGTGCTGCTACTCTTGAGGAAGCCGGACTGTCCCGCAGTAGAACAGAAGGGCATGGTTATTATGACCTGTTCCGCAATCGTTTAATTGTTCCTATTACTGACGAGCAAGGACGTGTCATTGCTTTTGGTGGCAGAACACTGGGTAATGATCAAGTCAAGTATTTGAATTCGCCTGAAAGTCTCATTTATAAGAAGGGTGAGCATCTCTTCGCCTTTTCCCTAGCCAAAGACACCATTAAAGCTCAAGACTCAGTGATCGTTGTTGAGGGATACTTCGATGCAATTACTGCTCATATATCTGGTTTTACCAATACTGTCGCCACTTTAGGCACAGCCTTGAGCAATGAACAAGGTAAATTACTTGTCCGCCATACTGATTCCAAACGTGTCTATTTGGCCTTTGACGCAGATAGTGCGGGTATAAAAGCTACAGAAAAGGGTGCACAGACTTTAGAACAATTGGCCGCAGGCATCGGTTTAGATTTGCGCGTAGTAAGCATCCCTGGCGGTAAAGATCCTGATGAATGTCTACGTTCGCCTGATGGCCCATCGCTTTTTAAGCAGGCTTTAGAAAATTCTCAACCATTAATCGAATATGAATTGAGTCAGGCAACAGCTAGCTGCAATAATCAAACGCGTGATGGTCGGATTGAAACTGCGCGTAAAGTTGTCCCTATTTTGGCGAGAATAAGCAATGCGGTAGCCCGCAGTGAATATATTCGCCAAATCGCTAATAAATTCGATATACAAGAAGACAGCCTCTCATCAGATGTGGGCAGCCAGCGCAAAGAGCAAACAAACCGTACAAATAGCCAATATACGAGCAAACCAATATCAGCCAAAGAGCGTTTTCGTCCAGCTGACGGATTAATCGACGCCGAACGCTGGTTGATTGCTTCTTTCTTATCTAACAAACAAAATTACGAACTTGCCTTCAAATCACTCTCCACAGAAGAATTGATGACAACTTCTCACAATAAAATCATTAAAACTATATATGAATTAGGCAACGGTTTTAATGACACCACAGATTTAGAAAGGAAATTACTAGATTATTTTGCTCCAGAACCTCAAATATCGTCAGCTCTAGTCGAAATTGTGCTTAAAGCCGAAGAAATTGAGAAACAAAAAATCTCAGTACCTGTCTTATTGCTGCAATCTAGGGTAAAACTTATGAAGGAGCGAATTTTGGCCTTAACAAAAACAATACGTAATCGACTTAGTTCTAGTAATGACTCACACGAGACTAACCTATTACAGAGTAAAATATCAGAATTGAATCGCCTAGAAAGATTGACCTTGCCAACTATAACGAATATGGAAGAAATAGAACAAGTGCAGGAAAAACTTAAAGAAGTCGTTCTAAGCCTCAATAGCACAAGCGGAGAAGGTTCTTGAGTCCCAAAAGAGATAAAGAAGATACATTCATTGACAAGCTTGGTCGCTTAGAAGAAGCGGGTAAGAACCGTGAGCGCTCGGATTTGGAAGATCTACTTTCGCCTTCTGACGGCGAAATAGAGGATGATTTGCCTTTAATAGCCTCTGATCCTGCCATAATCAGCGAATTCGAAGAAAAAGTCGAGGCAGACCCCGCCGAGTTTGAAGAAGAAATATCGAAAGTATTATCTTCTTCAGACGATCCAGTGCGTATTTATTTACGTGAAATTGGCAGAATCTCTCTTTTGTCCGCTGACCAAGAAATAGACTTAGCTCGTAAAATCGAAAGCGGCGGCGCCGAAGGCGCAATGGCGAAAAGAAAATTGGTACAAGCTAATTTACGCTTAGTGGTTTCAATTGCCAAAAAATATGTCGGTAGGGGCATGCTCTTTTTGGACCTTATCCAAGAAGGCAATTTAGGCTTAATTAGAGCCGCCGAAAAGTTTGATCATGAACGCGGCTATAAATTTAGCACTTATGCAACCTGGTGGATACGCCAAGCCATCACAAGAGCTATTGCTGACCAAGCCAGAACTATACGCATACCGGTGCACATGGTTGAAACCATCAACAAACTAAAAAAGATACAGAGGAAGTTAGCGCAAGATAAAAGCCGCAAGCCTACCGAAGAGGAAATTGCCGCCGCAATGGAAATCTCTTTGAGTAAATTGCGGGATATCATCAAAATTGCTCAGGATCCCATTTCATTAGAAACGCCTGTAGGCACAGAACAAGATAGCCGTTTGGGTGATTTCATTGAGGACAAAGACACTGAAACACCATCTACTTCAGTCACGCAAGAATTATTACGCGAAGATATCATTGATATTATGCGATCTTTATCACCAAGAGAATGCAACGTTTTACGTTTGCGCTTTGGACTAGACGATGGACGGCAACGCACGTTAGAAGAAGTAGGACAGCTCTTCGGTGTAACACGCGAACGCATAAGACAAATTGAAGCTAAAGCTCTGCGTAAACTGAGGCATCCCAACCGCAGCCGTCGCTTACGCGAATATATTGATTAAAGCTAATTACTTAATCGCTTTTTTTTAAAACCAGATCAAAAAATTGTATAACACGAGCCACATTAGTTGCATCAGCAAAATGATGATTGGCATGAGGAATTAGTTCTAAAACACAATTAGCTCTAACCGACTTTAATCTTGATGCCAATTCTTTGCTCTGTTCGACAGGCACTATTGTGTCATTTTGTCCATGCATTATAAGAAAAGGCGGGCATCCTTTATGGACATAACTCACTGGACTAGCCTCTTTAGCCATATCGGGCTTTTCTTCTGGTGTTCCACCTAACAATCGTCTTATTGAATGCGAAAGCACATAATTAGTTCCTGCTTGCTGAGCTATCGTTGTTAAATCGGTTGGTCCACACCAATCGCACACAGCTTGGACAGCGCTAGAAATATTTGCGGGGGATTCCCACTGATGTTCTTCGGTATCAGAAGTAGTACCAAGCAATGCAGCTAAATACCCGCCTGACGAGATGCCCCAAACCGCTATATGATCAGGATCTAGCTTAAACACCTTAGCATGGGATCGTAACCAGCTAATAGCAATCTTGCAATCTTCAATTTGTGCCGGATAAGGAGCTTCGCGCGTCAGACGATAATTTATAGATGCCACAGCATATCCTCTATTATTGAAAGGCAGCTGAAAGGGCATAAACGACTTGTCACCAGAATCCCAAGCCCCGCCATGTATAAATACAATTACAGGATACAAAGCTTTGCTATGCGCTGATTCCGCTTCTTCGGGCAACCATAAGTCAAGCAAATTAGCTTCATTATCGAGATGTGGGCCATAGGCAATAGTGATAACAGAATTATGACCATTAAATAAGATATGCTTAGCTAAATTTTTGTGCGTTTCTGCTTGATGAATTTGCATCTTAACGGCCAAGATAATGGCTGCTAGCCATAATATGGCAATGGTTACTAAAAGATTTTGATGACGGACCATGAGAATTTTAAATGCTACAATTAACTGATCTACAATATAGTCCCGAGGCAATCTTACCTCGCTCTAATCAGCTTAAATCATAGCGTACTTAAAGCAAATATGATGTCAGGAACAAATATTTCCAGAAACAAAACAACGTTTAGGCGCCGCGGTATTACAACAGCGTTATTGACTGTTTTAGTAACTTTTAATTGCTTAGACTTGGCTGCTGTAGCTAACTCGGTTACTTATTCGGCACCTTCTGATAATCAGAATGCCAACTTTACAGGCGAAGTACCTGTAAAACAGATTGGCTCTTTGTTATTACCTAAAGCTGTGGTGCAATTTAAAAATACTGAAGTAAATGTTTTAGCCGTCCCAGATTGGCTTTTCGATCGTAGCGTGGTTCTATCAGGCGCACTTGTAAAAGCACAGGTGGATGTCCAGGGCAAAAGCAGCAATTTACGTGGCTTGGTTTATTTCATAGAGGGACAATGGTTAAGCAATCTCAGTTCAACAAATGCGATAGATGTAATTGATACTGTATCTGGTGACAGATTGCGGGGCAGAATCAGATCGCGTTTAGACAATGCCTTTGCTTTTAAGCCAGAAACTGGTCCAATACAAAAATTATCTTTTTCCGATATCAAAAATATAAACTCACCTAGAGCTTATGTATTTACTATTACCAGCGATTCTAGCAAGGTCATTCCTACTGATTCATCTATAGAATTCGATGCCAATACCATTGCTTTTTCTCCTACTTTTGGTCGGGCTTATGTTGCCAAAATAGCTAAATTACCAAAATCAACTCTTGCTGGAACTGAATCAGGCATTTCAAATAGCCAAATAGCCTTGTTAACTGCTGGAAACGTCATTGTCGACCTTGCCCCAGCTATAGCTATTCCACTCGCTCTAAACTCACACAATACCTCAGCAGCACAACAACAAATCAATTTATTTGTAAGCGAGCAATCAAGAGCAGCTGGTATTCCAGTCCCACTCAATTACAGTACCCATGCGCCTTGAGTTGTTAGAATCAAAGTTAGATTTTTCGTCGTAATTATTGATTTTAGCACCACATATAGTATCATTTAAGCTTATTGTAACGGAAGTCCACTGGATAATTCCAGGTCAGCAAAAGCTGAAGCATATGACATAACCGCATCAAGATATTGACTACGGATTTGCACATTAGCTTGTTGAGCCTGCAATGTTGAAGTAATGTCCGATTGGCCCACTTCATAACTACGCCTAGCTAATCGTGCCACTTCATATGAATCGGCCAATACGTGATTTTGGTATTCCTGTATCTTCTCTCTTTGAGCAACCAGATTCTGGTAAGCACTTGTTACATCAGAAATAATCTGATTACGGATAGCACCTATCTGATAATGGAGCTGCTTATCTGTAGCTTTATAAGTATAAATATTCCCCTGGTTCCAATTAGTGACAGGCATTTCGGCATTGAGCGTGAAAAATATAGCAGTTAGCTTAGGACCAGCTGAAACGTTTCCAGCAGACGACCTGCCAAAAGTCAAAGTAGGATTAGGAATGATATTGCCATAAGCAGTGCGTAAATTAGCACTATTCACCCGCAACTGTGCGTTCAAACTCTTAAGTTCTAAACGATTTTCAAAAGCCAGATCAATAAAATGTCGCAAGGGAGGAATAGCCCTATCAAAATCAGGCATAACGTCACTTTT
>Ga0207039_1010_pt2 | contig 78159 bp, 71 predicted proteins | sample Alteio_BWMinCont_74_FD_153264 | JGI IMG/M metagenome (GOLD analysis project Ga0207039, IMG submission 153264) | Enriched cells from forest soil in Barre Woods Harvard Forest LTER site, Petersham, Massachusetts, United States -... | ecosystem: Environmental > Terrestrial > Soil > Temperate forest >... | reverse complement strand
GGATGGATGGCAGCAAGAACGTTATCCCATGAATGACTTTTATAATTTGCCTATTCTGCAAGTAAAAGAAAAAGATGGTAGTCCAGTAGTTATTGCTGTTGATTTTCCTGGGCGCAAAGTCTATGCACAAATTTGGCAAGCACAAGTTGGTAGAGTAACGCTGTATTTGCTCGATACCAATATTGCTTTAAATAATCAACAAAATGATCAAGATGTTACCGATGCTCTTTATCATGGTGACTCCGAGCTGCGCATGAAACAAGAAATCGTTCTTGGTGTGGGCGGCATAAAAGCCCTCACCGCCCTTGGTATCACTCCTACCGTCTGTCATATGAATGAAGGACATTCCGCTTTCTTAGGATTAGAACGCATTAGAATGCTCACTAAAGCTCATAGTCTTTCTTTTGTAGAGGCGAAAGAAGTAGCCGCTGCTGGTCAAGTATTTACCACTCATACAGCAGTACCCGCAGGTATTGATAAATTTAGCCCAGATCTGATGGATCGTTATTGGAGCGATTATTATCGCGAGATTGGTATTTCTCGTGATGAATTTTTTGCCCTTGGCCGAGCCAATGCACAAGATTCAAGTGAATCATTTAGCATGGCTTTATTAGCAATAAATCTTTCATCTAAACGGAACGCCGTCAGTAAAATTCATGGCGATGTGTCGCGCAAGCTGTTTAGTGATGCATGGCCAAAGGTGCCAGTCGATGAAGTACCAATAACTCATATAACCAACGGCGTCCACGCACGTTCTTGGATATCAGGCGAAATTTGCGAACTTTATGAACGATATTTAGGACCGCAGTGGTATGAAGATATAACAAATGAGCGTATGTGGAAACGTGCAGAAGAAATTCCAGACGAAGAACTTTGGCGTATTCATGAACATCGCCGACAAAGATTAGTCAGTTTCTGTCGCAACCGTTTCCGCAACCAGCTGATGGAACAAGGTGCGCACCCGGCAGAATTAAAAGAAGCTTTAGAAATATTAGATCCCAATATTCTTACTATTGGATTTGCTAGACGTGTGGCTACGTACAAGCGAGCCAATTTGCTGTTAAGAAATCCAGAGAGATTAGCGGCTTTGCTTAATAGCAAGGATTATCCAATACAACTTATATTTGCCGGTAAAGCGCATCCAGAGGACAATCCTGGTAAGGACTTAATAAGACAATTAGTGCGTTTTTCTCGTCAAAAAGACATACGACGCCGCTTTGTTTTCTTGGAAGACTATGACATGAATGTAGCTCGATGGATGGTTGGCGGCGTTGATGTCTGGCTAAACACTCCCAGACGTTTTCTTGAGGCCAGCGGCACAAGCGGTATGAAAGCTGCTTTTAACGGTGCTATAAATTTGAGCGTTTTAGATGGTTGGTGGGATGAAGCATATGAAAGTGATGCTGGCTGGGCAATTGGCAAAGGTGAAGTATACGAAGATAGCGAATATCAAGATGAAGTTGAGTCGAATGCACTTTATGACTTATTAGAGAAAGAATTGATACCAACTTATTATGACCGTGATGTGGAAGAATTACCGCGTACTTGGATTTCTCGCATGAAAACATCTATGTATAAACTTTGCCGCGTTTTTAACATTGAACGCATGGTGCAAGAATATACTTTTAACATGTACATGCCAGCTGGTGCCCGCAGTCAGGAGTTTTTAGCTGACGGAGCGCAACGGGCAAAGAAACTTGTGGACTGGCAGATTAAAATCCGCCGCTTATGGTCACAACTACAGATTGATGCAGTAGAATCCTCCGCCAAAAGAACAATTAAAGTAGGCGATGATTTAAACATTCGCGCTTGGATCAAATTGGGTGAATTGAAGTCAGAAGATGTTTCTGTGCAGATTTATCATGGTTTGATTGATGCTAATGGCGATATCATGGATGGTGAAGTAGTGCCTTTGCAAATTACGGACGAGAAGAAAGGTGTTTTAAGTTTATTTGCTGGCACCATAAAATATTTCAGTAGTGGACGACATGGTTATACTGTAAGAATATTGCCGAATAATCCTGACTTGAGCTCTCCTTTTGACAGTAAACTTATTCTTTGGGCATCTGATCCCATAAGTGTTACTGCTTAGCAAAACAAAAAGTGCCAAAAAGATCTTTTAGTACCTTTTTTAGGCTGCCGGAAACCGTTCTAAGCCTTTTCTAGCGGAATTTGGTTGTCATTAGAGCACACAGCACAGACGCTACACCTAGTGTTTGCCCCTGGAAAAACAGAAATCACCTGAACAAGTCATCGCCCTAGGCAACTTCTGCTAAAGCTTTCGCTGCGCAGGTTGCATCCTGCAACCTGCGCAGCCGGGGCTTAACCCGAGTTTATCACCAACTCAGGCAGCGGCGATTCTTGAAAATCCGTCATCTCCCTTCTTTGTCCCCGGTGGCTCTCGAAAAGTTCCTTCAGTTCTGCGCTGCCGAGTTGCCGCCTCGAAATGACAACGGCGGTACGTCCGCCTCCAATCCATTCCCCGTACCGGTCGAGCCTCGGACCATCTGCCGTCAGCTTCCAGAAGATGGGCCAGCGGAGGAAGAGAAAGCATGTTGGCTTCGTCTGGGGTTTGAGGGGTTGCCTGGTCAGGGCATACCTCAACATGTTCTTCTTTGGGCCAAGGCTATTCTCTGGATCGCTGAGGCTTTCGAAACCCTCCCAGACGAGGGTTTGATCCTCGATTTCGACGATGAGCTGGTAACTGCGGAGATCCTCCTGTCTGTTCTTCGACCAGCTCACCTCGGCCACGCGGCGATGCCGCGTGTACGCCAGGTCACAGTGGCTAGTGTGGATTTCGGGGCGCCTGAGCTTGTCCGACTCAAGTTCATCGAGGAGGATGTAGAGCCAGACACGCCGGCGGTTCCACCAACAGAGACAGATTCGCCGGATCACCGCTTCATCAAGCCAATGTCCCGCCAGGAGCCAGAGAATCTGGCCCACCCACCAGGATCGCCAGGGTTGAAGACCTCGTGGTTCGAAGTCAAATTGTCTCACGGCTTATTCCTTGTGCTTGAGCTTCGTCCCATCCCAACACCCCACCACTCCGTCACGAACGGTTGGTTTGTTTGCTTTGATACTCAGCTTGCTATAGCTGGACCTCGAATGGGTGAAGGGAAGACGAATAACCAACCTTGCCAAATTTCTATAAACAAAATCAAGCATGCCATCTAAACATGATAACGCTATGAAAAGTCAGAATACTGCCTGACAATCTTCTTCTTATCCCGCCTGAACTAGCTTTTTATGACTTATTTCTTATGCAAATTCCAGAAATAAATCATCGCTTTACAATTACGCTAACCTCGCACTCTTGGTACTTTATGCCCCTCTCCCATTTCTTGCGCAATTGCTTAGGTTATAAATCTGCCTTATTGAACTTAATAGCTGGCGCTAATAAATTGCTTGGTGAAGAAAAACATATGCATTTTGAGCACCATTACCACAAGGGAGTTTTGATTTCTTAAAAAGCGCATAAAGCCAAATCGGTTATACTCAAGACTGAACTCAATGCTAAAGAAATAGGCGGCATGGAACTTCGTTTTTATATAGATCCTGAAACTGGACAGCCGCATATTTACAATCATGGAGTAACAGAGGACGAAGCTTATCGAGTACTGAATGGTAGAAAACTCAAGTTTAATCCAACGCAGACAAGCAACTACGCTGCTAAAGGAAGTTCGATAATTAACTCATCCCAAGGCACAAAAATTTTTTCATCCTTGTTTTTCTTTAGTAAGCCTAAATGCAATAAGAGTTTTATATCTCCATGAACAACACTATAATCGCGCTTAAGCTCCTTTGCCAATTGCCTTATAGTTAACGGATCCTGTCGATGCAGGTGCATCAATAACTCCATACGTTTCTTTGATAAAGTTGAGAGCATATGGGCTGCATCCTCGAAACTCAATTCGGTATCAGCCGGACTTACGGGTAAGCCCTTTTCTATGCGTTCGCAAGTCTCTATGATTTCCTCTACTGCTTCGTCATAAGGTCTTATGGTTATGCGTATTCGCCGTTTCTTTTTCACCATATTCTGCCCCCTTGCTTTCTAACATCAGTTTTAAAGTCTAATAGTAACTGGCGAATAGAGCTAAATTCGTACAGTAATTGCACTCCCTCAATATGTTTGTGATCCGCTTTTCCTTTTTTATTATCATATCTCACCAGTATACTGCCATCTGCTAAACAATAATTGAGTCTGTATTTGAGCCCATGCGGACGTTCAGTGCTAATATAAGACAGTCTCCAAATAATGATATCTACTCTTGCACCATCTGAGAATCTTTTATGATACTCATGTATTAGGGCCGCTCTGTCCATATATGATATCATACCTCATCAGTTTGGATTAAGTAAGCAAAATCAATCGGCAAAGATAGCTGTTTTAATTCAGTGGTGCTATCAACCCAATAAACGCCGATTGAGCACAAAAAGTTCAAAAGAAAAATAAATCCCTTTGTTGGCGAACCTAAAAAATAGTAGAAAAAGAGAAATCGCCCGGAGCCACGCCGCCAGACAGCTTCGCGACCCCGGGCTAACAAAGAAAATCGCACGGGCGGATAGTGGTGCTATTCGCCCGTCGTACTGACGACTAGAGCTCATACCGATTCAATCGGTCGAGCTTGGCTGTTTGTTTAGACAGCGCTGGTTTGTCCGAGGCTCCCGGCTCAGAAAGTGAGCTTGCCGCTCATCGGGGACAGAAGGCTCTGGTTAACTCGCGCCGTCCGGAAGGAGACTGGTCCTGCCGGGACGGCGACGCTCTTAGTGATAACTGCCGCCGTCTTGGGAGACGACGAGTTGCCGGTGGCACCGACGACCTTGGTCGGGGAGCCGGTGGTAACCAGCACATCGCCAATTGCAGGCGAGCTAATCGGTGTCGGCGAGCTGACGGTCACGAGCAAGCTGCTCGTTCCCTTGACCGAGTTTTTGGTCGGCGCAGGCGGCACCTGAACAAGAGTCGGGCTGCTCTGCGGCGGATTGACAGGCTGCTTGTGAGCAGCGGCCTGCGAGACGACGGCACCCTGGGTAGGGGGATCACCTACTCGACTGACGCCGTTCTCGTCAGTGAAGGTCTGAAAGTTGTATGGGTTGTTGTTGAGGCCGGCATCGCCAGAGCCCACTGAAAGGCTGCCGGGCTCGAACTCGGGTCCAGGACCACCGGGCAAAGTAACTGGACCGGACAGTCCGGCGTTGACCGGGCTGCCTGCTGTGCCGAGGATGTCAGTGCTGGTGCTGTTGCTGAACGTCGTCCCGGAATCGTTGCCGACAAGGCTGTACACCGCTTCGAAGACGGTGCCAGCAATGTCCGGCGAAGATGACGGCCCATTATTCTGAGCCACAATACTGGAATCGAGGCTCAGGGCGCCCGGAGCTCCGACTATCGCAGGTGGAGGAGTCCCGAACGGCCAACCCGGTGCAGCCGCGAACCAAATGCCACCGCCGCTTCCAGTGGCGGTGTTCTGGGTGATGGTGTCCTCAATGATGTTGATACCTGGTAAGCCCGAGAAGCTTCCCGAGCCGCTGGGTGCCAACCCTTGATCGTAGATTCCCCCACCATTGAGGGCAGTGTTGCGGTAGACGGTATTGTTGGCAAATTCCTGTGCATCATTGAGGCCAATGGTGGCGCTGATGCCACCACCGTTGCCCGCTGGGTTGGAGTTACCCGTAATGGTATTCCCCAAAACCTGCACCGACGCTCCGGGGCTACCGATGGTATAGCTTGAATTGCCGACGATGGTCAGTCCGTCACCAGTGTTGCCGTGGATGTAATTGTTACCCGCGACGAAATTCCCCAGTCCTGATAGGTAAATTTGCCCCTGGGGGTTGTTGTTGGCGGTGACCTCGTTTTCCGCAAAGACGAATTGCGGGGGCAGACCGGTCAGTTGACCGGTGGGGCCAGCAACGGTAGCAGCACCGTCGTCGCCCGTGAAGAGTTCTTGATCGACCGCCACCATTTCGCCACCCTGTCCGCTGAGTTGGACCGAGACAGCGTAGCCGTTGGTGTCGTCGAGGCAGGAGCCCTGTTGGACATCGAAGGAGCTGACGGCGCCGGAGCCGGTGAGGTCGACAGCAGACACAGAGCCGGTGCCCTGGTCATGTCCGAACATTACCTCCTGAGCCATGATGTTGCCGCCATAACCACCCGAGGAGATGTTGACGGTGAGGGAGCCCTGGGCTCCCGTGTTGTAACTCATGTCTGTACCCATGATGGTCAGGTCCGGGTCGGTACCAGCGTCGTAAATCGCGCCGCCGGTGTTATGGTCCAATGCACCGTTAACGAAGAAGGCGTCGGCACCGTTGAGGGTGACAGCGGCACCGGCCGTCTGTCCGGCGAGCGCGGTGCAGTTCTCGATGGTGACCCCGGTGAAGGACACTTCGGTGGCAGCTTGCGCAACCACGACGCCGGCGCCATGGTTGCTGGTGATACTGTCACTGGTGAGGTTGTCATTTCCCACTCCTCCCAGATAAATCATCTCGGTGGCAGTATTGCCTGTAACGGAGAGGTTGTTGAGATTAACAATGCCCCCGTTAGTGCTGACCAGGGGTCCGGAGATGGCGTTTGTGGTCAAGGAAGCCCCGTTGACCGTAAACGTGGAAGTGTTATCCTCAGTGGCCTGAATCTCCGAGAAGGAGCCGGTGCCGCTGGTTAAGGAGTCATTGGTTAGTGTGACTATGTCCGTGCCGGAATCGGAGATATTCCGGAAGCCCCCGCCCACGAAGCTGCTATTGCCAATGGTGGCGGAACCTTCGTAGATCTCCATCCCGAAGACCTTGTTAGCAGTGAAGACCGCGCCGGTGACCGAGATCGTACCACCGAAGTTGTCATTCTCCGCGTCCCAGCCCGTGTAATTGCCATAAAACTGGACTGGGGAGCCGGTGCCAGGAATAGACACATTGCCCTGGGTGATCATTCCGTAGGAATTGCAATTCAGGATCTGGGTGTTGGTGTAAAGCGTGAGAGTGGTATGGTTGGTAGTCACGATGCCGTCGTTGGCGGCGGACACGAGGACATCGGTCAACGCCAGGGATGCTGGCTTGGCTGCGGTGCCGTCGAGGTAAATGTCCTCGCCGGAGGCCCCTGTTACAGTCATGTTCTCCAATTGGGTAGAGCCCCCTTCGTCGAAAAACCCGCCGCCGTGGATAACCGTTGAACCCGCTGTACTGCCCTCGCCGCTCTTGATGAGGAGATTGCCGGCGGGGTTGACAGTGATTTGACCCTGCGTGAGAGTGATGGAGGCCAGATCGACAACCACGGTGGCGTTCGTGTCGCCATTGCCGTTGATTGTCGTGATTACCGTCCTCAATTCGCCCGCAACTCCAGGGACGTCTCCCGATTTGTTGACGGTGTAGGTCGAGAGGAGAGTTCTGCTCTCCAGAAGCTCGATGAGCATCCTGCGTTGCTTCCGCGCGGTGCTCCGACGTCGCCTTGCTGCGGAACTCTTAGAGAGACTGCGCATTGCGTTTCTCCGGTGAATGTTCATTCAACACCAACATCCAATCGCCAGCATCTCGTTCTTACCCCAGCCTCACCAATTGGCAGGCTTCTGCAAGTAGTTGTTGTCTGAACTGGGGCGACTAGTGGATTGTTGGGTCTTTAAATGCAGATGAAAGAGGGGTTTCGAACGACATTTCAAACTAGCATTTCTATGTTTGATAAATCTAGTGTCACTAGCATGCTCTTTACGCTACTTAAATAAATAATGCCCGGAACAAAGATATTTCTGAATTAAAGACTACTAGCGGAGAACGAAAGAGCTAGCGCTAGCTCTTTTAATGTCATGATTAAGTGACACGATCATATTATTTAGCTTATCTAATATTGTTGGACAATTGACGCAAATAAGAAATTTTTTTTCGTACATAGTCTTTATAAATCCAATTTGCTTTCAAGCCTCTAAGTCCGTCAAGGAATCCGGCACGTAAAATATAACGATAAAAGAAAGTCCATGCTGGATGGAACATTTCGTTTAGTTTAGTAGCTCGCCAACTTTTAGGGGCTGAGTGATCGCCATTTGTAGTTTTATGTTCTCGTTCAGCAAATTCTTGCGCTGATAATTGCGCGTATTTATCGAGGGTCGAAGCATAATCGTTAAAGTCAATGTAAGCATAGTGAAAAAGCGGGGATTTGAGGGTACCCACAGTGCCATCTACTTCTACTGATTCATGCACCTTTCTTTCAATAAATTTGCCTTTACCGTTTTGGAATAATCGCAATTGGGCATCTGGATAAAAACCACCATGCTTTAAGGATTTATCCCCAATATAAAGCAACCTTGGTATGCGATAGCCAGTATAAGATTGTGTCGAAGCTGAAAGCAAAGTGGTAATTTCTCTAGTCAGGGGCTCGGTTACGATTTCGTCAGCATCTAGACTGAGAATCCATTTTTTTGTAGCGAGAGATAAGGCATAATTTTTTTGAGCAGCGTAGCCCCGCCACTGCTGGTGATGGCATTGCGCCTTGTATTGTCTGGCAATTTCCACCGTTTTGTCGGTAGAGCCTGAATCAACTAAAATAATTTCGCCAGCAAAGGGAGCAACAGCCTCTAAAGTTTTGCCAATAATACGCTCTTCATTGCAGGCAATAATAACCACTGAGAGATCTAGCATATTCGTGCCGACATTAACGACGAACTCTCATAAGATGGGCTTCGTTATCTATATCAATGCGTAAATCTTGAAAAAAAGAATTTCCTAAAAGGGGATGGGGCATTTCGGTGCCAGAGTCGTTGATCACGGATACATTTACGTCTGTTTTTATTATTGGACCTAAACAGATGCGTGGCACTGTAAATCTAAAAGAGGTGGTGGATCCGGCAATACCCGCATCTAGACCCTGTTGAGCATCATCAGGAATAGTGAGTCCGAGAGATTCATATTGTCGTCTAGAAAATACACACATTTCAGCTCCCGTGTCAAAAATCATTGGTATTTTGTGACCGTTTATTTCTGCAGTAACGAGTATGTTTTTGCCAATATTTGAAAATGGTATCACGCTGCTATCATTAGCAGCAAAAGATCGATTTGGATTTTTCTTTTGAAAAAGAATTGTGCCACGAGTCCCATCAGAAGACGGCTCTAGTGTATACGAAAAGTCTCTAAAAAAAGTTTGCCCTAAAAGAGGATGTGAAATTGCTGCACCGGGGAAATCTTCTAGAACATTCAAAGGAAAGTTTTTGCGTTCTATTTGTCCTACTTTAACAGAGACTCTAGCAATCCAAGTTTTCTGCGCACCGCCATCACCAACACCATAACTAACTCCCGCATGCTGACCGGTGGGCGGCTGTAGTCCTAAGGACTCTAATTCACTTTTATGCACTACGACACCCTCGGCTCCAGAATCAAAAAACATATCTATTGGACGACCGTTGATGAATGCTGTAATAAGAAGATTCTGACCTTCTCTTTGATAGGGGACCCTTGCTTGGTCAGGCAAACTAGCCAGATCTGAACCTGTCTCATTCTGTGCTCCGCCTTGAGTAGATCGAGTTCTTGTACCAATATCGGAATAGGAAGTGGCTCGCCCTTGTAGAGTATTTGTTTGTCTGTGTTGTTTGGCATAAGCGGGATCTAAATATATCAAAGCAGCATTTGCATTTACGGCAGCAGGAGTACCCGGAAAAGTCTTAACGATTTTAAGATAAGCGCCCTTAGCTTGAGCGACTTCTTTTAATTGGTGAAAAGTAACCGCTTCATAATAAAGTGCGTTATAGTCTGTAGGATTCTTTTTTACTTCTTGAATGAAATGTCCTAAGGCATTTTTATAATCGTGCTTATTGAATAGTGTCATGCCTTTATCCATTTCACTAGCCGCGCTAACCAGTTGAGCAAAATACGATCCCAATATTAAAAAGGCGATATTAAAAAACAAGGTGAATTTTTTCATGGGTGCAGTCCTTAGCTACTAAACTTTAAATGCCAAGTAATTTGCTCAATAAAACCTTTTCTTCTTCATTTGTGGCATCAAAAGTTTCAAGTATTTTGCTATCTATATAAAAGCAAGTCAAGTCAAAGTATTGCATCTGTAAGAAGGGTAGCAGTATTTGCAAACCTTCGCCAATATGCTGGTTAGCTTTTTTCGCGGCATAAGCCTTAGCCATTGCGGCGTAGCGGGAAAATGCTTCTTTATTTTCTTCTTTACTCCAAGCCGCCCTATAAGTTAAAAGGCGAGCAGCACTTATATCAGCTGAAGCATCCGCTAATTTCCATAATACAGCTTGTGATTGATTTAATGGCTTGCCATCGTGTTGTGATCTTTGAACATAATCGGTCGTTTGACTCAATGCACTATCAGCCATGCCAATGGCCGTGGCAGCCAAAACCGTTTTTATAATGTCACGGGCAAATATTATTGCTTCATCTGTAATTTCTTTTGTGCTTGTTAAGATGTCGCCTTGGCTAAAGATATGTCTTTCGAAGCTGAGATTAGACAGATAAATAGATTTTGGTTCCATCGGGTTATTCTGAGCATTAATTTTTATACTTGAGGCAGATAAATTATTAAGGAGTACTAAATTGTCATCGGCCAATACAGCCACTAGATTAGGCAGATAATTTTGGCTGCTGGGATTGCTTGTTTTAGACTGAGTCAGTAAAACTAATTCTTTACTGCCGTCAAGAACTGTTCTTTCTTTTTGTCGCACAATTTTGCTTCGTTTTTCACCTGTAGATTCTTCAAGATAGGCTATGGTGCCAAGTAACTCGCCGACAGCCAGTTTGGGCAAATAAATATTCTTTTGTTGTTCTGAGCCATAAGCTTTAAGCAATTCAATAGTTGCAGCATGATAAGCCAGATGCACTGCAATACCTGCTTGATAATGAGCCAATATTTCCGCCAATAAGATTAAATGCAGGAAGGAATAACCCTTGCCACCATACTCAATTGGTACATTGAGAGCCAAATAACCTGCTTGTCCTAATTGTTTTAAAAGAGCGGCAGAACTCTCTTCATGGCTGGTGAGTTGAGAGGCTAGAGGTGCAAGCTTATCTTTAGCAAATTGTTCAAATTGCTGCTTTAGTGCTTGATCTTCTTCAGTAAGAAACGTATTTACCATATATTAGCGCTGCCTCGCCTTTGAGACCATTGCGGCTGCCGCCAGCTCCTCGCTGCCGTTCGCTCCACTGTAAGTTGTATTAAGCTAATCATATGGCTTCCTTGCCTATTCACTTGAGGCAGAAGAAATATTAGCATTTTGTCTACAGCTTTAATTATTGATATGTCTGACCAAACGTTCTAAATATATGCTAGAACAATGTGGCAGCAAGAAAAAAGTCTAGAAATTGTATTTATAGCCGGCAGGAGTTTTTGATGATAATTATTCCAAAAGATATTGAGCCCAAAGAAATGTACAAAATATTAATTGGATCAGTGCTACCTCGTCCGATTGCCTGGGTTTCTACCATTTCTAAAGAAGGTATTTCTAATTTAGCACCCTTTTCTTTTTTCACTGTAGCAAGCACCGTACCACCAGTATTATGCTTTGCGCCACAATACAATAAAACAGAAATGAAAAATGGAAAAGAAATACCGGTACCGAAAGATACTTTAGCTAATGTCAGAGAAACAAAAGAATTTGTTGTAAATATGGTCAGTCATTCGGTAGCAGAAAAAATGAATCAGACTAGCACACCGTATCCGCACAATGTTAGTGAGTTTGAAGCTGCTAAATTAACAGCTAAACCTGCTTTGCATGTGAAACCGCCATTGGTGGCAGAATCTTTAATTAATATGGAGTGCAAACTGTATGACATTCTTGAAATTGGCAAAGGAATGTTAGGCGGCTGCTTAGTATTGGGAGAAATTGTTTGTATACATTTCTCTGCGGATGTATATGAAGACACTCACATAGATTTAGAAGTGCTAGATTCAATCGGCCGTTTGTCTGGCAATTTATATTCAACAATAAGAGATCGCTTTGAGCTTGTGCGCCCAACTATCGAAGCAATACAAACAAGCACTCAGGTTTAATTGCGCTTATAGAAAAAGAGTAATTATATAGATGATTTGATGCCCGCTGACGGACGATGGATAGCATTAAATTTGGTGGCAGGACAGGAGCGGCCCGTACCAAAACAAGAGTAAATAAAAAAAGGAAAGCGACCGAGATCTGCCAACTGGCGGATCTCGGTCGGATACTCACTCAGGGTTTCGGCACTACCCGATAGGCTTTATGCTGAAGCCCAACAGACAATACTTGATAGGCTGCTTGGACAACCCATTCGGGGGTTGTCGCAGCAGGGTAGAAGCAAAGACTGATCTGCACGTCTTCGCGCTTTCCCAAGGGTTTTGTCCAACTTCTTACGAATTGCTCGAGAGCTGGGTACACCTCAGACGGCGTGATTCTTTCATGACTGGGACCGATGTTCAAAATAACAGTTGTGGCAGTCGAGGAACCGCGTTCGGTAACAGTATGTCCCTCAGTGACGCCGAATACAACCACCTGTACGTCACTCATACAATTCCCTTCTGTCATTAAAGGTTGGGGTTGGGATTGCGATTGGGGTTGGGATTGGGGTTGGGGTTGGGATTGGGATTGGGGTTGGGATTGGGATTGGGATTGGCGTTTGCGGGCTTGCTAAATTGCCTGCCCGCTTGCTGCGCCAAGTCTTCAGTCGGACATAGCGCAAACGGTTGTTGCATACCCCCCCCGCTTTGTTGATATGAAGCGGGCACAACCAGAGAAGATTTCGTGGCTGGCTGAACTACTCGCTGGCAACTTTGTCGTCGCTAGCAGCCAAGATCTGCTGGCATGCCTGGCTGAGTAGGGAGTCAATCTCAAGGCGGTCTGTCGGAGCTCAACTCAGGGTTTATCCGGGGCGGGAGGATATTCAGACAGCTTGCTCCACCTGCCTTTCTTCCCCCTCACGATCAATCCGTTGAAAATTGCCACGTCAACCCTTAGGGCTTCAAAGTAGGTGAGCCCCGACAAATCTTTCAACGGAACGATGAATTCCACATCGTCCTTCTTGCCGCTCGGACAGAAAGGCATCCCGAAGGCAAGCTCTTCCAGTTGCTGAATCGCTTTATCAGAGACAGGACTGGTAAGTCCGGTCACTATTAGATAAACCTTCTCATCCGACGTGTGGGTGTCACTGAAATCAACGCGAATGCCTAGAAGAGGCTTCAGCGCCACTTGTTCCATGGTTCGCTCCAAGTTTTTTTCGAATGCAGTTCTGGGGCAGCATCGTCCGTGTCCGAAACGAACGAACCTTTCTTTCCTTATGGGCTTCCTGGCTGTCTAGCCGGAAGACTCACTTGACCGGGGTTTCGTCTTTGTGGTCTGGATCCTCCGCTATGAATTCCGTCAAGTCGTCGTCGGAAGATGGTTCTGGTCGTGCAGAATATACAGAGTAAATCAGTCTCAGCCGTCCATAATCACAATCGAGCTCATTCACGCACCGGGAGGCACAGTGTTTTGCATTTTGCAATTAGCGGGATTAGCTCGAAGCGTGAATTTCTCTAATGACGTAGGGGAAGATAGACGCTTCATCTTGACAAATCGACCAAAGCAAAAGCAAGTCAGTGCTTAAAACAAAAGTATTGTTCTAGTTGCTCGATAGCTGGGAAAATTGGTCGAGACTGGGTCGATCTTCAGACGTAGATAGTCAAGGATGTTCGCCTAAATAGCCAAAACATTATCAACTGGACATCAGAATGCCTCTATATAATTTGCTCATATATTATATTAATTTATGAAGTTGCGGTTAAGCTAGCTGCGCTAGGATTGCTCTTTACTTCTTCCAACAATCTTGTTTCTTAAAAACAGCAATCATGCGTGGTGACTTCTCTTGGTCAAATGGCTGACTTAAATTACAGTCGCCCAGTAGAGCAACTATTCGCCATTCCTTACCCATATATTCAACCAGTTCTTCTACAGTAAGAAATTTTTGCACCTGACGGTCATTTATTATTTTTGTTGCTTCGCTAGCTTTGTCAACAAATTCATAAACAAAAGATGTGTGCAGTAAGTCCTCTTCAAAATGCCATTCTCTTAAAACATTGAAGCGAAAATGCTTATCCTCAGCCTGACAATTATCGCTGTATGTTCTTGGCAAACGTAAGGTATTTATTTGATCAAAGACAGCCAGATCAGTGATGTGGGTTTTTACCCAATCATAGAAAGCTTTTCGCTCGGCTTCTTCTAGTAAATAGCTTGAACTGGAAAACATACAGAAACTAGCATCAAAATTCTCGGTAAGAGAAATTGACTCAAAACTGGATTGCACCGTTTTAAGCTCGGGGCTTGTACGTTTAGCGATAGCTAAAGCTGTGTTTGCTCTATCTAATAGAGTGACATCAAAACCGTGTTTAGCCAAAGCAATGGCATGTAAACCTACACTACCACCAAGGTCAATAACACTTCTGACATTAGAAAAGCTGGCGAGAGTATCAAGCAAAAACTTAACTTCATCAGCTTCGCTGGCTTTCTTGCCTAAGCAAGCATCCCGCCATAGTGAATAAAACTCTGCTAAATCGTCATGAATTCTTGGTTCTGTGAGGGTGCTTTTCATTTGTACTCGATTCTATCTCCGGACCCCTAAAGTCTTATGTTTTACTTTAAAACCTAGCTGTGAGATCCACGTGAGCGGGAAGACAAATTTTCATCTACAAATTAAATTGAGGGCAAAAATCACAAAATAATCCTATTAGACACGATATCTTTCAAAGTTTCCACAATAAAAGTATGTTCTTGCTGGAGCACACGAGCAGCCAATATCTGAGGCGTATCGCCTTCTAAAACTGGGACAGTGCATTGAGAAACAATTTGTCCTTCATCGTAATGCTCATTGGCATGATGTATTGTCACACCAGTTTCTCTTTCTTTGGCAGCAATTACTGCCTCATGTATACGAATACCATACATGCCCTGGCCACCATATTTTGGCAAAAGGGCCGGGTGAATATTCAAGATGCGATTTTTATACGCGGCAATAATTTTCGGTCCTATAAGCTTCATATAGCCAACCAGAAGAACAAGATCAACTTTGTTTTCTTGCAAAGCTTGTAAAATAGCCCGGTCTAAACTATCGGGATCTTTGTGTGTTGCCGAACTTAAATGCTTAGCAATGATTTTGTGTTCGGCAGCGAATCGCAACGCTATTGAATCTTTGTTGTTACTAATGACAATGCGCGGAGTTGCTTGCAAATCGCCTTGTTCACAGGCGCGTACAATAGATTGCATATTACTGCCGTTGTATGAAGCAAGAAAACCAAGATTAAGCATCAAAGTATATTCATAACCCATTAAGAAGTACGGACACTTGGACAAGACAGAAAATACAAGCTATTCATTACTCGATTTCGATCGTATAGAATTTCAACAAAATTATAGAAAAAAAATGTCCAATTTAGTGCGGCTGTAAAAAGAGCTAAAACAATTTCTTAGATAGTTCGATTTAATAGCAAATGTGACAAAACACTTGTCTCAGGATGCCAGTGGGCTGACCGTTAAGCAAGGACGAGGTGGGTCTGATAACGAATGAAAATAAACGATCGAATACTTGTTTGCATGCATATCTGATATCTGGTATTTGCCGGCTACTTGCTGTTCTATTGTGCAAAGAATATTGATGTCAGCACGGGATTTGGTATAAGATATCCACTTCTTTCACTGTGGAAACAGTAAAAGAAGAACACAGGAGCAAAAAGCTGTTAATCAAAACTTTGTGGAACAGCTTTTGCTCCTGACCTTTTTGCCATTGGAATATATAAATCCAACGTCATATGTACACTAGGAAATCAGACAGGGTAGAGTCAAGCTGTCATTTCTCTTGTTAACTGCTAGATTTATGGTCCATATAAAATCGCTTCAGACAATAAGGAGTCTGCCTTCCCAAGGTTGAGTAAAGTACTGCCCTTAGGCCAAAGTTTATAATTAAAGAACTAAAAGAGCTCATTAAATCAGGGGTTATAGGCTAGCGGAGCTAGCGCACAGTTAGCGCATAAATATCAGACACTCTGAAAACAGCTTGCTGAGCGGTTATAAATGGCTCGAAGCATCTTGTCAATAACTTTGATGCTTGGTCTTTCGCCACTACGATATTTCCAAAAACCTGCTCAAACCGGTCCATGCAAAGATTCGCTAACGCTGCAAGGATAATCTAAGGGAACATAGATATTTGCATTGCATATAACGAAAATGCATATTGGAACCTCAGAACTATCATCAATGATCTTGCCACTGATTTTACACACCTATAAAAATGGCCAAAAAAAATGAAAAGGTCACACAGACGGGTGGGAACATCGTCCCGTCTGTGTGCCTTGGCAGTTCTGCCGAGATTCAGTCGTTCCACGGATCGTAGCGGACTCCCCTTAAATGGGCCAAGACGCTGTCCTCGTCGAGACCATATAGATTGTCTATCTCCGGCAGGTTGAAAACCTCCCCGCCATCCTCGGGTAAGCGCGATAGATAACTTCTGTCTGGATCCTGTATCACCCGCCGTCCTGGCTTGGCCCTACTGCTGTTTGAAGGCGATTTTGCCTTCGCTAGCAGAGGCGGGGGCAACTTGTGTTCGCCGCTTTGATCCCGCTTCCTAGGTCCGCCAGGCTCACGTTTGACGGTTTCTTGAGGCAGCGACGACGCCGCCTTGCTTTTTTTGTTCACGAGGCCGCCATGACAGCCGCATTGCCGAGAACTGGCGGGCTTCGGATTTGTCGCATCAGTCGCGACGAATTTGACATCCGTTTTCGGAGACTTGTCAGATTTGCTGTGACCGTTGCTCGTGACAAGCTTTGCTTCCGTTGCTTTTCTCGTTGCCATTGCAATCTCGGCTCCCTCACGGATAGCCGCCTCCTCAAGATGTGTGACACCCGAACAGCCTTGCCGCCTTTACCGTACTTATCGGTTAAGGTACACAGTAGTCGGACACATCGTTCATGGTCGAACGAAAGAAATATGCCTGGCTATGATTCTGTATTTTTTTGAAGGTGATCCGGTGTCTGGAAACGAAATTGATACTGTCTTCAACCTGGCAAATTTCTGCCAGACAAAGCAATAGAAAATACTACGGTATTAAATCTTTCGAAATATCAAGAAGTAGCCCATTACGTCTGATATTCGGAGATACGAAATTCTCTCTTCTGTCAAAAATGCTAAAAGTTTAAGCACTGCAAAGCCTGATAAATGCTTGGCAGCTCATTAGCGCGGCTCGCGCTAGTAGGGGCAATTATTATTTTGCTGCCAAAATTTCTAGACTACCTACCAATAAATCATTACCAATTTGCCGAGGCTTGTCTGGCATTGCTTGGTAATAATTCAATTTATGATTAATTTGCTCATCTATGATTGCCAAATGGACATCATATTTGCCTGGCTTTAATGGTGGAACTTTTAAATTTTGCTCCCATACAATTGGTTTAATACCTGACCAATCCAAAGTAGAAATGCTTGGGGTATGGCGCAAAAGGGCTTTAGTCTTTCCTTGTGCGTCTTTCAACTCTAGCTGAATTCGATAACTAGAAGGACTTGCTTTATCCATTTCACGAGTAGGGCGCATGGGTGAAGCAGACCCGGTATTGAGAAAAGCAAAATGAACAGGCATTGTTTTACCAGCCTCAGCAGAAGCAGGAAGCGTGAGTTCTTGCAGAACAAGCTGATAACCTAAGTGCAAGCGTAATTGAGTTAGCCATTGTTTGATCGTTTCATCTGTAGAATCAAAAAACTCAGCCGGAATCTCAGCAAAACTAATACCATCATCCAAAGCGTTCTTAGTTACTTTAGGCAAAAGAGGTTTAATCTCAGCTGAAGCTAAATCAGGGGTGAACTGATAGCCAGTGATTGTGTCGTTTTTGAATTTAAGCAATAGTCTATATTCATCAAAGCCATGTTTGTCATTTTTGATATTTTGGCGAGTAACATAAACGCGTTCACCATAGCGATAAACTAAGTAATCGGAGATTTCATCTAAACAATCTTGTCCTTTCCTGTTTGGAGTAGGCGGATCTATATCAAAATTTAAATGCTGATTAGGAAATGCCTTTGGAAATACATCAGCTACATATTTCCAGTGGCGAACTAACTGAACAGGATTCATGCCGTGCTTTTCTTTTAGTTCTGCCTCAAGCTTGTCGTAGACATCCTTATTGCCAGCAAATTCTGGCACTACTTTTGTGCCACCGAGAACGCCACCGCCAGTAATACCAATGCTTTGGAAATGAGGATTTTTATCGTAACGCCGGCCTAGTTCATTGACAAAATTAGACCATTTGGCTAAATAAGTACCGTCCCAAAAAATAGGCATAAGATGAGTACCACCATCTTTACCAGTGAAGGGAATAGATTTACTGCCAGCTTCATAAACCCATTCTGGTGTATCGGAAGTGGCAGTGCCATTTTTAGCAGCATTTTTCTGTTTAGGGGCTGCTTGCTTAATAGCGGGCAAATCCACACCACAGGTAGATATCCGTAAAATTAATTGCTTATTGTGACTAGCACATAAAGAAAGAAGTTCATCGATTGTTTTCCAATCAAAAACGTCTTCATCTGGTTCTAGTGAGCACCAGGGCAAAAGACAAGCAATACCATTAACTTGATCATTCGCAAGTAAATGATCAATATATTTTATATCTTGCACTTTGCCTGGTTCCAAAGCGGCAAAGAGACCAATATCTCTATTCGGTATAGAGGCAATCCCTTCTAAGTCTTGTGCTTTAAACGATTTCTTTTTGATAATGCGATCTTGTTTTTCGTTTGTATAAGACTTTTCATGTATTGGATTGAAGTATTTCTTTAATTCGTCACTATTGGGCATCGCAATAACTATGCCCGAAAAAGCAAATAGTTGGACTAAATAAATACCGACTGCAAGGCTTAAAGTGCCCATTGCTTTTTTATATAAATTCATCTGGTGATTGATAGTTGCCATGGGTAAACTTTATTCTTTAAGGGATATAGTAGAACAATTATCAGCGATGTTACTATGCCTTGGGCAATAAACGTGTAATTGTCGCCTTTGCTTTAACAAAGTCTGAGATTTCTGGGGTAACTCTTTTGAATTTAGTTTATTTAGGACATAGTGCAGTCAGATTTGAAGTAAAGGGACTCAATATTTATGTCGATCCATATTTTAGCGATCCGGTAAACTGGCAAAAATTACCGCCCGGCAACATGATTTTATTTAGTCATGGACATTTTGACCATGGTGTAATGATGGCTGAAAAACTTTATCAAGCCTGGAAATGTCCAATTGTTGGTCCACGAAATCTTATCCGCTGGTTAGCGCGAAAATACAAAAAAACAATTCCGATAAAGTCCTTTGTCCCTTTGAATCATAATCAAAGTACTAATGTACAAGGTATAAAAATTACTGCGGTGCCGGCATTACATCCATTAAATAGGTTGGGTAAAACGATACTGACTTTATTCGCTCGCAGTGCAGCTCCCGGCCAACCAGTCAACGGTTATTATTTTGAAGGGTTTTATCACGCTGGTGACACAATATATACAGATGAAATTGTCAAAGCTTTAAAGGATTTACCGGTTCACACAGCATGTTTGCCTATCGGAGGTAAATATGCTGTTGCTGCACCCAAAGATGCTTTACGTTTAGCAGAAGAAATTGGTGCTGAAAGGCTGATTCCTTTACATTGGCAGGCATTACAGCAACAAATTCATTTTCGCTACAAATCATCAGATCTCGTCCACCTGGCAAAAGAAAAATCTACTAAAGTGGATATTTATCCTTTGGCCATTGGTGAAATACTCTTCAGCTAGAGACCTCTTTCAATTTTATAAGACACTCGTTTTTAGTAGATCATAAAGAGAACAGTTCTGCTGCTTTGCAAAGTAGCCTAAAAACCCCAATTTAAGAGCTTTAAGCGATCAATAGAGCGAAATAAAAATAGCCACTTGATTTCAGTCACCGCTTATCAAGGAGGTAGCGAAATAATATAGTTTACAATTCAGCAACGATAAGGCGACAAAATTCGGGTATTAAAGAATATAGCGCCGGTATAATGCGCTTATGGTTATAAGATAAGCAACAAGAAAAGAAGGTTGCCAATATGGGTAAGTCAGTCGGTATAGATTTAGGAACAACTAATTCGGTAGTTTCTGTAATGGAAGGTGGTAAACCCACCGTCGTCTCAAATGTAGAAGGTGGACGCACAACTCCATCTGTAGTTGCTTTTACCAAATCTGGTGAGCGGCTGGTGGGTCAATTAGCTAGGCGCCAAGCTGTGCTCAATCCCGAAAATACGGTTTATTCAATTAAGCGTTTTGTTGGAAGAAGATTTTCAGAAGTAGATAACGAAAAGCGTATGGTCCCTTATAAAGTCAAAGAGGGCGATGACGGCGGATGCAAAGTACAAATTCAAAGCAAAGATTATTCGCCTGAAGAAATTTCAGCCATGATTTTGCGAAAATTGAAAGAAGATGCTGAAAAATATTTGGGTGAAAAAGTTACTAGCGCTGTTATTACAGTACCCGCATATTTCAATGACTCGCAGCGTCAATCCACTAAAAACGCCGGCACAATTGCTGGGCTTGAGGTTATGCGTATTATCAACGAACCAACAGCCGCAGCCCTGGCTTATGGTTTAGACAAAAAAGAAAATGAAGTAATTTTGGTGTTCGACTTAGGTGGTGGAACATTTGACGTTTCAGTCCTAGAAGTTGGAGATGGCGTTTTTGAAGTCAAATCTACTTCTGGTGACACACACTTAGGCGGCGATGATTTTGACCATTGCATTGTATCCTGGGTGGCTGATGAATTTATGAATTTGGAAGGCATAGACTTACGCAAAGACAGACAAGCTCTGCAAAGATTAACTGAAGCTGCTGAAAAAGCCAAAGTCGAGCTCTCATCAGTATTAGAAACAAATATTTCTTTACCTTTTATCACTGCTGATGTGAGCGGTCCTAAGCATTTAGAAATGAAACTTACTAGGGCTCGTTTTAACGAATTAACAAATCACTTAGTAGAACGTTGCCGTGCACCTATGGAACAAGCTTTGAGCGACGCTAAGTTGAGCTACGAAAATTTAGATGAAGTAGTTTTAGTAGGCGGTTCTACACGCATACCGGCCGTCCAAGATTTAGTAAAAAGCCTTACTGGCGGGAAAGAACCAAATCAAACAGTCAACCCCGATGAAGTCGTAGCAGTGGGAGCAGCTATTCAAGCTGGTGTGCTGGGTGGTGAGGTTAAAGGCATTGTATTGCTGGATGTCACCCCATTATCGCTGGGTATTGAAACCATGGGCGGTGTCATGACCAAATTGGTTGACCGCAACACTACCATACCAACTCGCAAGTCAGAGATTTTCTCTACTGCCGAGGACAATCAAACTGCAGTAGACATATATGTATTCCAAGGCGAAAGACCTATGGCTAGAGATAATAAGCTTCTAGGTAATTTTCGTTTAGATGGCATCCCGCCAGCCAAACGCAGTGGTCCAAAAGTCGAAGTCACTTTTGACATCGACGCTAACGGCATTATGAACGTTACAGCTCGTGACCAGTCTACTGGTAAAGAGCAAAAAATTACTATCACAGCTAGCACCAATCTGTCTAAAGATGACGTCGAAAGACTGGTCAAAGAAGCCGAAACCTATTTGCAAGAAGACCGTATGCGTAAGGAAGAAGCTGACTTACACAACGAAGCAGATAGTCTTGTTTATGCAGTTGCACGGCTTGTAAAAGATCTTGGTGAACATATAAGTGCTGGTGAAAAAGCCAGAGCAGAAATGCTATCTGTAGATCTAAAAAAGAAAATAAAAGACAATGCCGATCGTGAGTCCGTGAAAGGGATCATGAATGAATTGCGAGGTATGCTTGTTATATTGCAACAAGCAGCAACCCGTGGACAAGACACACCTCAAAATACAGAAGGCGCTGGAAAAGAGGGCGTTGACTTAGCAGGCAAAACTTCAGCCACCAATAATAATGGTGAGCATGGTATAGATAGTGATCCTGCAGCTGACGAAGTCACCGCCGCCAAACCGACGAATCCGGATGAAACAATTGATGCAGAATTCAAGGCGGGCCCTGAAGAATAAATAAATAGAGCAATTTCACTATTGTCACTTTTTGTTTTTATGGCAAAATGACTATAATTAGCTGCATTATAATCTTTCCTATACGTATAATAGATATAAGTAAGCTCTGCTTTGCTTTTTTAACACAAGACAATGGCACAAAATCTTAGGAATAATAAATGTTTTGCCTTTGCAGATATTCGCAAAAATTTAATTTGGTAAATTTAGGGCCTTATAAGGAGGCGCTTATCTTTTCTGGCGCTATGTTTATATTGGTTTTAACATCTTTTGTGCTTATTCCTCTAGCCTCGGCAAACAGCTATACAAAGTATGTCAGCAATCAAGCACGACCCAACCAAGGTATCTCTGACAATGAGCTAACTGCAACCGAGCTCAAATTATTAAGCAAAACCTATGCAAATGATCCTCTGTCTAAAAGATTACAAAGATTAGAATTACTAACTTTCGGCAGCACACAATATGGTAGTGCTGATGAACGTTGGCACAACATTCAAAGTTTTTTGAAAAATAAAAATGGCTCTCCTAAACACAATTCTGGCGGCAGCAACGGCGTTTCGACATCTTTAAATGAATTGGAAAAATATGTTTTCAAAAAAACAAATCCTTCTTTAAGCACTGTAAATCGTCTGGATAAATTAGAAACTAAGTTATTTGGCCAAGCTAGTGCTAGTTTAGCTATTGAGCGCAGAATAGCCCGCTTGCAGCGGACCTTAGGCTTACCTGATGCGTCAGGACAAATGGCAGACCTGCCTAATCAAACATTCCCGCCAGGAATAAGAGAATTTAACAGCTCGCCTTATTTTAAACATACACAGCCTGGAATGCCCAATTCATATGGATTTAGTTTCGGTTTTAATGGCGATGATATGAACGATCCAGATTTAAGTCAATTTGAAACGCAAATGAATCGAATGATGAGAGAAATGGAACGGCAGATGCAAGAACAAATGCAACCTAGTCAACCGCCCAATCCAAAGCGCTCGCCTGAATTCAATGCTCCCCGTATGGCACCGCAACCAGAGAGAGAAAAAATCCCCCCTTACAATGATCCCAATTTCATTTAAAGGTTGATTAATTCTGTTCTTGCACGGTAATGCGCTTCATCTTGTCGCCTTTAGCAATTTTATTTACTACATCCATACCTTGAACAACACCGCCAAATATCGAATAGTCGCCATCTAGTTGCGGCTGGGCTGCTAAAGTTATGTAGAATTGGCAACTAGAACTGTTGGGGTTTTTAGGAAAGTGAGCCATCGCCACTACTCCGGCTGCATTATGTTTTAAGTAAGTACTTGTTTCCAACGGCAACAGTCTCGGTTTATTTTGACCACCAGGTTCAATGTACACACCATAGCCGTCTCCGCGTGGGCAGCCACCTTGAATGCAAAATCCTGGTTCTACTCGATGAAAAGTAAGACCATTATAAAACCCCTTATTGACCAATTCTATAAAATTAGCAGTTGATTTTGGTGCATATTTGCGAAAGAGACGAATTACTATATTACCTTTGTCCGTTTCTATTATTGCTAACGGATCAGATCTATTATCAGCACTACTATCTGGTTGTCCTTGTGTCGGATTAGGGTTAGGCTGAGAAGAGTTAGGATTAGTCGCTTGTGACGGGTTAAGATTATTCTCTGTCGGAGCCGCTTCATGTGCATTAAGCAATTGGTTAAGATTCGGATTAGAGCCGTTAGCTGCAGGAATATTAGAAGGGTTATTAGCCGCAGGAGTATTAGAAGAGCTAGCAGCGGGCTCCCCAGACGTCCCAGCAGCTGGAGTGTTGGACAATGTCACTTCAGGCGGTATTAGATCTGGGCTCATCTTATTACTGGCAATCTTAATTGGATCAAAGCTTTGCGCTATAGCTGGGAGGCTAGAGAAAATTAAGATGGCTATTATGATTGCCGCTATATAGTTATTTATTCGCAAAATCATCCTCTGAATTTCAATCAACCTAGCTAGTAAAATTCCACACTAATAATTATAAACGTTTTGAAAAAGCAAAAAGATTGAAAAGCACCCTGGCGGGGACAATCACGACACTATTTGAATGAACCGATTAGTTGCCAAAGGCAAAATCAGTAATAACTAATAAATTTGAATGGGCAGTTAAAAAAGAAGCCGGACAGTCAGTATCGGGCTTTTCATACAAAGCTCTTTTTAAAGCTTCCTTTTTATGCTCGCCTGAAACGGCTAAAATTATACGCTTACTCGCCAAAATGGTTGCTATGCCCATACTAACCGCCCTTCGGGGCACAGCTTCTAAGCTGCCATGAGAGATATCACCAGATACAATACCAGCCTGAATACGGGGAAAATTGCCAGAAACAAAAGCGTCTTTATTTGCTTCTCTAGTAGAATTGGTAAGAAAGACAGAATGTGTCCAACTAGTGGGCGGGGTAGGCGGCTCATTAAATGCTATGTGACCATTTGTCCCCAATCCAAGTAAGCACAAATCTATGCCCCCTTGCTCAGCAATTAATTGGTCATAGTTATCACAAAAGCGAGGATTAAATTTTGCGTTTGCGGGCAAATTAGTAAAGCGATATAAGTGATTTTCTAAAAAACTTTGAAAAGATTGTGCTTCTTCAATATCCAAATAATCATCCAAGGCAAAACATAAAACTTGTCGCCAATCTATTTCGTTAAACTGCGAAGCTTGGGCCAGCAATCTGTAATAACCTCGGGGAGAATGACCAGCAGGCAGAGCCAAATGACTATCAGTTTTGTTTTTTATTTGATCTTGGACCTGCTTTGCCACAATAAGACAAAAGTCTTCATAGCCGTTTGTGCTGGTTATATTGAAATTTGATTTGTTTTGCACTGCCAAAATTTATCTACCTTCTAAACTTATTTGCCTTTGTCAATTATCCGATATTCAGTCTATACTTAGATTAAACTCTAGTATCTCATGCCCGCAGCGCACCTTGAAGATCAGTAACGCAAATAATCTAATGAAAAAAATAAGTATTTTGCTGGTTATTAATTTCCTTGTCTTCAGTTTACTGGCTGTGTTGACTCCGGTTAGCTCTGTTGGGCAAGTTCAAAAGCGGAATTTGCCCAAAGCAAGCTTTCCTGTATTAACAGTGCCTGGCTCAACTATTAATGGTAATTCTGCAAGTACTCCTTTTGACACTGGTGGGCAAAATTTATCCTTGCCACCGTCCGCTGGAATGCATTTAACAGAAGGATTGGACAGAAAAAACGGTGCTGCGATAGAACCATACAATCCAGGTGAGCCAGATAAAAATATGGCACTTGTACGTTGGGAAAAGAAAAGTATGCCCCTTTTGATTTGGATTTCTCCCGGTTTAAAACTGCCAGAATGTGCATTATCTGAATTGAAAAATACGCGGGTTGATTTTGTTACTCAGCTATTACAAAATGCTGATCCATTTGTTGGCATGGCACAAGCCCCTGGCTGGACGCCTCAAACCAATGATCAAGTAGCAACTGGTATTGAACAATGGCGACAATTTGAAAACGAAGGTTTATTTACTTTTGCCTTTACTGATGATCCCCGCAATGCTCATATTTGTGTCTTCTTTAATGATATTTTCAAGGATGGCAGTGCGCCTGGCGGTATCGCAATTGGTGGCAATACCTGCGCTCAGATTTATCCCATTAGTCAGGCTCATAGTATAAATATTAGACAAAAGCCAGTAATTATTGAATTGTCTACTTTGGTAAATAATACTGCACAAAAAATGATTGGTGCCTCAGCACACGAGTTTGGCCACGCTTTGGGAATTAAAGCTCATAGCCCTTATAGAGAAGATTTAATGTATGAAGATCGTGTGGTAGATTTCCTTTCAGAGGCAGACAAAGCAACAATAAGATGGTTATATCATCAACAACCTCAATTTGTTATGTAAGAGCAGAAAGCGCTTATCGTCGTGTGTTTGCTTTGAGAATTAATATATCTGTGCCGCAGGTGACGGCATTCAAGCTGAAAATATTAAAAGTAATTTTGTTGCCTATTTGACAAATTTTCAGAATTAGTCAAGCCATTATCACACTCATTATTGTTATTGCGCGGCGTTTGTAAATACTGTTTTTCGGCCATAATAAGTGCGCGCACACATGAGCCAAAATTACCCAGCATAGTCACATGAGCAGAGTCACCGATATAGAGATTTTGCTCTGGGACATAATAGGCATTACCAAATGGAATTGGCATATTGCTTTGTGTTTTTGGTGACAGAGGCGCTTTAAGCGGTGCGCTCTGTAAATTTGTATCTGGCAAAGAAGGACTATTAATCGGTGGCAAACCGTTTGCGGGCGGAAAGTTGTTCATTGGTGAAAGGTTGTTTGCGGGCGGGGAACTATTCACTGGGGAAAAATTATTTGTGGAGGGAGACATGTTTGCTGGAGGAATAGCACTTCTTAATGGAACCGAAATAGGCCAATTTGTTAAAGGTTGCGATGGAGAAATAGGCAGAATACCAGGAGATGCTGCAGCCCCAACCGGATTGTTAAAACCTAAAGCTTTTAGTCTTTCGGCGGCTTGAAGATTTTGTGGATCTGCCTTTAATACAGACATGTAGGAATCATGCGCTTCTGAAACAAGTCCTAACCTTTCACAAATTTGCCCGTTGTATAGAAGTATTTGTGGGTCACTTGGACAATAAGCCATTGCCTCACTCAATTTTTGGTGCGCTTCATTCCAAGCACCTTGTCCATCAAGAGTCTTCGCTGCTTGCATACATTGATTAGCTTGCTGTTTTGCCAATGCTAGTTTAAAGCTAGCACGCGCTGCCGGTAAAACGGGATTATTAGGATCAATAGCAACCACAGCTTTATATTCATTGCGAGCGGCTTCTAAATTTTGAGTTTGCATATAAGCCCGACCCAATCCCAGATGACTGTTAGCTGCATTAGGATAAGCAGTCACTTGTTGTTTCCAAAGTCCAACCAAAGCTTCAGCAGCTAATTGATCATTTGGATTTAAAGATACAGCTTTGCTAAAATCGGCACTAGCACCAATTACATCTCTCGATATATAGCGCAAGGCACCACGCTGCCTGTACGCGAGTGAAGAATTAGGATCAAGAGATAATGCCCGTTCAAAATGGCGGCTGGCCTCGCCTGTTTGACCTTTACCAACAGCAATATTACCTAAGCCTACATGAGCTGCTGCATTTGGCTTTATTTCAAGAGCTAATTTGTATTCTACTGATGCCTCTAATAAGCGTCCGTCGGCAGTGAGGGTATCTCCAGCAGAAACATGTCCTTCAACTAAATTAGGATCTAAGCCTTGCAAGCGGAGTACTGTGCCATCTACAGATTTTGATATCTTGTTTCCAGGCTCAGCAACTAGAGACTCTCTTGCTTTCTTGCCAGCCAGATCATAATTTTGCCCTTGCAAAAACTGCTGGGCTTCAGTAGCGGTGATAGCAGCAAATTGGCTTTTCAAAATGCCGCTATTAGGATAAGCTTTTAGTCCGGCACGCGCTAAGTTTTCTGCATCAGCTAATTGACCAGTATTTACTAATGAAGATACTTGTTTTTGTATCTGTGCTACAGAGCCAAGATTTTCCCCGGTAGGGCTATTAGAGCTACCGCGCTTGATCATTGTACCTACACCAAGGTCGGGATTTGAATAAGAGGGGCTGGGACTGGAGTTTAAGCCAGGAAAACTCCAATTATTTGTACCCAGCGAGTCTAAATCACGGCGGATATAAGATGGTGGCACAAAAGTTTGTTGGGCATGCGAAAAATCTGCTGGCTTGGCTTGTTGACCAGACACAAAGCAAAAGGCCGCCAGACATACAGCGATTTGGCATAAGGGCATTTGATAAGATTGGATTTTCATTAGTGATTTATGGAGCCAAGGCACGTGCAAAGATTATTCCCTACTTGCCCCACTAAATCTTTAAAAACAAAAATAATTTTATAGATACATATTCTATAACTAAGTGCCGAAGAAAAAACTCGCATCTTGACAATTTAATAAACTTGCAAGAATTGGTATTTCAATTTCTAAGCCTCGGATGCTCAATGCAAGCTTATGATGGGTATCTTCTGAATTAATGAGAGCAAATAATCCGCTAGTGCCTAATAGAACTTTAGCCATGCACTTGATCTACTAATGCATCGTCCGGATTAACATTTCCCATTTTGAATTTACCGATTAAGCGTTTAATATGTGTTCCGGTATAAATGCGCATACTGGCATTTTTAGGAGAGTTAAGCGCCGCTTGAATAATCTCTCTTGCTTCCAAGCTCATGGATAAGCCGTGTTTTTTTGAGAGTTTTTTCAGTCGTTGAAATAAAGGCTGTTCTAAAACAACGTGAATTCTGGGATTTTTTGTTGGCATAAGCTGCTCCCAAGTATGTTTCATTATGCACGGAGTTCTCACTAGTGGCGAACTTTTATCAGTGTAACATTGCATAGTGAAAATAGGTAAAGAGTGGTGCCCTAAAAAGAAAAAATATAGGCAAAAATTTATAGAGAAAGAGTAGATGGGGAGCGCTTCTGTGGCTCCCCTTCACTTGAGATTATTTATTTCGCCGTCGCCAAATTGCTAGCGCGGCGAGCAGTTTTCGCGGAGGGCACCGAGACGGTACCTGGCCGGGTCGCGAGTGTAGCGTGTGACTGACCGCCCTTCATCCGCCTTAACGGCAAAAGCCCAGTATTCGAGTCCGACAGCCTGGCAAAGAGCGAGTCCATCTTCAAACGACAGGGTGCCGCCTAGGAACTCGATCTCCAGCACTTCTCCGTCCGGGAGCTGACCCTGCCGATGCATAAGCGCCACCGTGTTGGCGAAATGCTCGGGTGTATGGGGCAAGCCGCCCTTGAACGTGACGCGGAGAATTTTCTCTCGTTCGGATCCAATCACTTCCAGCTCGATCACTGCACACCTCCCCGTTTCGGTTCGTAAAAGTGATGACGGGCGCCTACGGGCGGCTCCCCCTCAGTTCAGACGATCAAAGCGCTCGCTGCGTGGCTTCGAGATCCTCTCGAGCCTGGGCCAGTTCGGACAGGGCCCATTCAATGTCCTCCTGGGCGACATAACTTCCCGTGAAGGTCAGGGAGCTCACCGTTGCGTTGACAACATCCAGCGCAGCTTCAATTGCCTCCCAGAGGGAGCTCTCATCGGTCGCCGCGTTGGGTGACTGCCCGGCAAGGTCGTCGTCGATCCGCTCGGACACTCTCGCCAACTCATTTTCCTTGAACGCTTGCAGCCTTTTCCAGGCTTGCCCTGACGCCTTACCGATGGCCACAAGGCGAGGATCCGGAGGTTCGTTGAGGTCGACGGCTGTCCACGCGCTCGCCATAGCATCGCTTAGGGAGCTGCGGGCAATGTTTACTGCTGTGTTAACGTCCGCAACGCATTGCCGCGGGGTGCGCGGCTTTTTCCAACTTCTCATAATACCTCCTCAGTGAGAAAGAAAACCCCCGACGCACGATGCCGTCGGGGTTTGGATTGCTCAACACAGACTATTTGCGCAGGAGTCGGAGCGGAACTTGACTAGCAAATTACTTAATCCGACTTCCTACCGGATGCTCACTGTTTCTGCTATGTATCACCCGCCAGGAATTTTTTACTCCAGTTCTTTTCCCCTCACTATGAATCTCTTTCCTTTTTTCCCGGATTGCAATGATCTCATAACGCTCACCCAGCTTTTCCTTAAGAACAGGGTGTGCGTCAGGATAATGCGGCTCAATCACTACTTTTAGCACCTGGCTAGCCGGCAGTTGTTCTAATTTTTCCAAAGCAATTAGTGCGCTCTCAATGTGCTCACGTGTTACTTCTTGCTCATTGAGTTTAAGCACTAAAATTCTTCCCTTTGCCACTTTAGCAATTAAGACTTCGCTGCCCATGCCGGGCTCCTTTCTTGTGTCTCGTTATCTTTGACGTCTGGCAAAGATAACTGAAGTGAAAAAAATCCCCCGACGGCACGATGCCATCGGGGTACGGGTTACTCCGTAACTACTTAGTGCAGGAGGTTGCGCCGCAGAAATTTTTCGAAGAACGCGGGAATCCCTTTCCTGATTCCGTCCATGACTTCAGAGCTTGTTCCCCGCTTGAACTCCATGCATTCGAGCCTCTCTAATATGAGGCTCTCCGCCGTTCGTTCTGAATAGCGTTTGACGAGGGGTGGCTCCTCGCTCTCCGGCCCTCCATGTTTCTCCTGGACCACAACAAGGGCCTTCTTAAGTTGAAAAGCCAGGTCTTTGCAGGCGGACGATCCAGTTTTCACTCGCTTGCAGGGTCATGGTCTCTCCTTTTGTGCAGACTGGGTTGGACGTGGTCGGAACTCATCTTTCTTTACTCCACTTCGGGGTTAAAGCCCAGGAAATCGATGAACTGGAGGGGAAGCTCCTCGCCGAACCTCTCGCAGACCTCAGCATCCGCTTCACTGATGAACTCAGGGTCTTGGAGGACCCCGTAGACGAAGAGGGCGGAGACCTGCTCCGGATTGTCTTTCAGTTTGCGTAGGTGCAAGTCGTCGATTCCGCCGTGGTCGACGTCGGCATCTCGAACTCTTTCCAACCGGCGGCGGAGCTGAGCGGCTAGATCGTGACCCTGCGGCAAAAGGCGGTTGAGGAACTGGGAGTCTTTCAACGACTTTCTAGCGAATGCCTTGAGGAAAGAGTCCAGAAGTTCCTGCGTCCGCACGGACATCGCGTCGTAAGCCTGTAATTCTCTCTCGGTCATGTTCAATTATCCTTGTGCAAGACAGCCCTTGTCAGGGCAAATGAGAAACTCGTTGCTTGGGAAAGTGAGAAGCCGTGACACACACCAAAAACTTCGTTGCTGCTCCCAGTTAATTAAGCGCCCCAAAGCTGTGTAATATCGCCTCGCATACGAGGAGAGACAATTCACACTAGCAGAGAGCACTATATTGGCGGAGATTACATTTACAGAAACGAAGACTTAATCTACCTTGACATTTTCGTAGGTTCAAAATCAAGTGTGTCTTTTTCTGCAAAAAACTACGAGTATTTCAAAAAGGGGTGGCTATGCCTCTAATACCCGCATTGATTATATAAAATAGCCATGATGAAATAGCCCTTATATAGCAATTACAAAATTTTGTTAGATTAAAAGCACTTGTAAAGATTAGCTAGACTCGCGCTAGCTTCTCTTTACAATCGCGCCAAGTTAGGGCAAATTTGGCAATCGATAGGTTAAAATCACAAAGTCGTCGCAAAACTATTCCGGCATGGCAACAACAGTAACCGAACAAGACCTCGGCTTAATGGATCAAGTAAACAGTTTGGCGAGGAAAGCCAGGTTAGCTGCTGCTGTTTTCACTCAATATAGCCAAGAACAGGTAGATGCAATTGTAAAGGCAATGACAATTGCGGCAATCGATGCTGCCCAAGATCTGGCTCTAGTTGCTTGCGAAGAGACAAAAATGGGATTAGTAGAAGATAAGATTCTCAAGAATCTTGTGGCTTCCGAATTCCAATATCACCAGATCCGCTACAAAAAAACTGTTGGCATTATTAAAGAATTTCCGGAAGACAATATGGTTGAGGTGGCAGAGCCAGTTGGTGTTATTCTAGGTCTTTCGCCAGTCACCAATCCAACCTCTACAATAATTTTTAAAAGTATTGCTTGTGCTAAAACAAGAAATAGCATAATTTTCAGTCCGCACTTAATGGCGGCTGATTGCAGTAATAGAGCAGCTCAAGTAGTTTACGAAGCAGCATTGGCTGCTGGGGCACCCAGAGACTTTATAACTTGGATTGATAAGTCTCCACGTTTACGCCGCATAACAGAGTTGCTTATGGTTCATCCGCAAGTAGATCTTGTATTTGCTACAGGCGGCACACATATGGTCAAAGCAGCCTATAGTTCGGGTAAACCTGCCCTAGGGGTGGGTGCAGGCAATACGCCCGTTTATGTACATAAAACAGCTAATATTACAGCTGCTGCTACAGATATAATTATTTCTAAGACTTTTGACTATGGCACCGAATGTCCATCTGAGCAAACCCTCATTATGGATAGTGAAATTTCAGAGCTACTATTGAATGAATTTAAGCGATTAGGTTGCCATATTTGCTCAGAAGAAGAAGTTGATAAAGTCGCACAAACTGTTATTGATGAACGCACAGGTAGTATGAATTATAAGTTTGTTGGGCAACCAGCTAAAATTATAGCCGACCATGCCGGTTTTGCAGTGCCAATAGATTGCAAAATATTGTTGTGTCCATTAATAGGTGAATTAAGAAAGCACAAATTAGTTGTAGAAAAACTAATGCCTGTGCTCGGCTGCGTAACTGTAAATAGTGAGCAAGACGGCATAAACAGGGCTTTGGATATTAATTACGCCGGTGGCACCGGACACACAGCAGGCATTTTTGCTGCTGATGACGACAATATTATCGAAAAGTTTTCGCAAGCTATTAATGCCGGACGCATCATTGTTAATAGTCCCACCTCTATTGGCGGTTTAGGTGGTGTCTACAATAACCTGCACACAACACTAGTTTTTGGCTGTGGCACCGGTGGCGGCAATATTACAACAGATAATGTGGGCATCGGAAACCTGCTCAATTACAAGCGTGTGCCTAAACGTAGTAATTTTATAATGACCTTTCAAACTACGAAAAATATTTATATTAACCCTGGTAGTTTGGATCATTTGCGAGGGGTAAAAACAGGTGTCACTTTTATAGTTACCTCTAAGTCTGCTGCTAAACGTGGTCATTTGGCAATGGTAATGGAGCGATTACCATCACAAACGCGTGTGGATACCTTTAGTGAAGTCGGGGCCGAGCCAGACTTCAATGTTATAAAACGTGCTATCACTATGATGCGACAAAGTAAGCCAGATACAATTATTGCTTTGGGCGGCGGTTCAGTAATGGATGCGGCTAAAATTATTCGCCTTTTTTACGAGTATCCAGATTTAAAGCTCAATGAATTAGCGGTGAATTTCTTAGATTTCAGACATAGGCTAGTTGTGTTTCCCCAAAAGACGACAGTGCAGTTAGTGGCGATTCCAACCACATCGGGCACCGGCTCAGAAGTGACACCATTTGCGGTGCTGAGTATGGATCAGCGAAAAGTGTCTTTAATTGACGAGTGCTTATTACCTGACGTAGCAATTATCGACGCTAACCTCACAAAAACATTACCGAAAGAATTAACAGTTGATTCGGCTTTTGATGCGTTAACACACGCAATAGAATCTCTCGTTTCAGCATATGCTTCTGATTATACTGATGGTTTGGCGCTCGAGGCTATGCGCCTTATTTTCGAAGCCCTTTCCCCAGTCCTAGATAATCCAGGGAATGTTCTTCTGAGGCACAAATTGCATAATGCAGCTTGTTTAGCTGGTATGGCAATAGGCAACGCTTCGGTAGGAGTAAATCATGCTTTGGCCCATAGCTTAGGTATGATTTTCGGTATTCCGCACGGAAAAGCGAATAGTGTTTTTCTGCTTTCAACAATTGCTCATAATGCAAAGATGCCCAGGAAATTTACTTCAATATCCTCTTATCCACTTTGGATCGCAGATGAAAAATATGCTCGCGCTGCCCAATTTTTAAACTTGCCTGTGGAAAAGAAAACAAATGGCAAACTTGCCTTGGCGGCGAATATTGAAAACGCAGCTAGCGTTTCACTTGATGCAAAAGATATTATTAGAGACCAGCGAGAAGCTCGAAAACAACTCCTTATTCAGGCTTTAAGTCGAGCTATATTTGATCTGCTCGAAAAATGCGGACAAGCCAAGTCAATTAGTGAATTAGGCATTAGCGAAGATGACTTTAAAGCAAAATTGCCAGATTTAGTTGCACTAGCCTTCAATGATTTAAGTTTACGCACTAATCCAAGCTTTTGTTTACAGGCTGATATCGCACAGCTTTTTATAGACTCTTATCCGCCACGAACGAGACCATAACTTTTATGAAAGAAAGTATTACTCACAAAATTATTGGCGATCTGAGCAAAAATGATGAGGCAGTCGAAAAATTCATTGCGGCAGGCGATAAAGACTTGCTTATCGACTTTAGCGCTTGCACTTTCATTTCAGTGTCCGGGCTAGAATGGTTGGAGAGTATGCTTTTAAAAGCCGGTTCAGGGAAGGTTAATGTCACTTTTATCGAGCTGTCAACTACTTTATATAAGGTCTTTAAAGTGGCTCGTATTGAAAGCATATTGAGCGCTTGTGGTTCGCCAGCCGCATCCAGTAACTCAGCTGCTTGCTAAGCGGCAAAATCTTTGCCGCTTGCTGCTGCGTACTGAAGACTTGATTGAGCATATAAAAAGCTAAAACAAAAAAGGAAAGGCGGAAGGAAAAGCCGTGTTCGGCTGCCTCCCGCCCTCCGGCAGAACTTCCTTCATTCCACCACATTTCGCTGCCCGCCGAAGACCGCGGCAATCGTGCCTGGGCCTTGGGACCAGTCACCATTGGCTTCGCCGACGTGTTCGGCACGAGATCCGTTACCGTTGACCTCACTGGTCTGTTCGGCGACAGTTGCATCGCCGTTCACGTTGTTGGTCTGTTCGACGACAGTGCGATCGCCATTCAAGCTGCTTCTGGTTGCTGCGGTGGCGACGACAGCCGCACGACTGCGAGTCGGCGCTGGAGCCGGCTCGCAGATGCTTTGTAACTCTGTGACCCTCTGATTGGCGGCCGCCCCGTTGAGGGGAAGCGCATCAATTGAGTCAGTAACGACCCCTAAGTAATGGATGTACTTGGCGCGATGGCGGTCTTTTTTATCTTTGGAGGCGGCGACCAAAGCCTCGCACAGGGCAGAGACTTGGTCGTGCAACTCGACGATGAGAGCGGCGACGAAAGCATCAACTGCCCCCAGGACGGTAAGGCTGCTCACTTCCAGACTGAGGTATTTCTCTTTGTCGTCCAACCATGTCCGGAGTCCGCCGGCAGGTTGTGTGATTGCGTCAGGGAATTGGCCGCCAGGCTCAGAGTCCGTTCGGCCTGTAATCTCAGCGGTCAAGGCGCTCCAGCGCTGAATGACCGCCCTGACCCGGGCGAATCCATCCATCTGCGGCGCGGGCTTGGTGGTTTTGGCCGCCGAGTCTTGAGTACTAGGGCCCGCCTGCTCCTTGGCGGCAGTGCGTTGGCGTTTGAAAATCAAGTGCCGGGCGAGCCAGGGCCCGCCGAGACCTACAACAAGGACCGTTGCGGTCAGCAGCCAAAACTGCGTCGAGTCGAGTCCTCTGATCCAGAGGTCTACGTTGTCCATCGAATCCTCCGTTGTGTTGAGATATTTAGATTGAGAATCTGACAGTCGGGTGGACATGACGGTAAGGCGGAATGCCTTACCGTCATGGCTGAGGTTGACGTGGATGTGGTCAGTTCTTGACCGGAGTGCGAGCGCCTGTTTTGGTTGCCTTGGCAGGCGCAGCGACTTTGGCAGGCGCGACGGTATTCACAGTCGCAGCACCCTTGCCGGAAGCGGTCGTCTTGGGCTTCGGGGTTTTGGGCTGGTCGCTGGCACCCTTGAACCAGTTCCAGGGCCAGAGGCGCAAAGAGAGGATGTCGCCACCCTTCTTCTTTTTCTTCTTGGTGACGCGCCACGGCTCAACGACTTCTCCGCCTTGGGACACATCCGCATCCTCTGCGGCAAGTGCCATGATGTCCGGTGGTCCGCCCCGCGCTGCGGTTTTTGGCTTGTCCGTTGAGGCACCAGCTCCGAATGTTTTGAGCGTTTTTCCTCTGGTCGCGGGGCCACTAGCGCCAGGTCGGGCAGCGGGTGCACCCGGTGAAGGGTCGGCAAGGACAAAACCAACTTCCTCTTCGGCGGCGATTGGCGAGGGTCGCCCGGGGTCTGTATCGGACAGGGACGGTTTCAAAGTCGGCGTGTCTGCAGTCTTCCTGACGGTCTGGCCAGGACGAGGAGGCTGAGCAGCGGACTCGTCGACCAGACGCCCGGCCTCGGCGGCGGTACCGTTGAAGTCGCGCTTGTCCGCCACTTCAGCGTAGCTCTTATTGATGGACCCCAATTCGTATGGAGTGCCCGAGGAACTGTAGAATACTCCGTTCTCGTGGCGATCGATGGGTGAGGTCGTTCGCACCTCGTCGGGCTTGACCGAGGGATCCGGGTGTTCATGGAGATAAGCCCGGAGATGGGCTCCCCGACGAGGCAGGCACAGTTTCCCGTCATCGTTCATCCATGCCCAGTCTTCCGCTCGAATAGGTTTCACTGCACGCTCCCTTCAAAAAACACGCCAACCGAACCAGCCAGCTTCTTGCAACACTGTGAATACACGACAACAGCCAACCACTCTCGACTCACATCCGTGAATTGCGGTTTGTCTTAATGACTTGGTTGGCTGCTGTTTACTGACTGAATATAATTCGGTGACGGGGTACCCATAAAATGACAGTTATCCCGATACGAAGTCAAGACTGGGCAATTGAAAACAATAAATCTACAAAGCCACTACTATTAAGCTTCGGGTGTGCCATTCGTATCTCAAGTTAAGACAACTTTTAAAAAGCTAATGACTATTAAATTCCTTTAGCGACATGCGCTAACTCGCGCTAGCAATGAATAGTCAAGCTGCGCCTTGTAATTAGCTAAGTAATGACACTATGAGCAGTGGCATATCCTTTTTACCAAAAATAGATAAAAATACGACAAAAAAAATAAGAAGGAAGACAGGAACAAGCCAAGGACGAACGTGGTGGATATGCGTCCTTGGCTGGTCGGCTAACGGCGGCGGTGTTCTACGAAGCGACTTCTGTAGGAATTATTAGATTCTTGACACCTAGAGTTAAGCCGGGTAAAGCTAACTTAGCGCAGGTAGCGCGAGCCAAAATATGAATTGGACACTTGACTCGCCCTAAGCTAATTGTTTAGGGTTGGGCATCCTCCTCCACTCGAACTCCAAACAATTTCCCCTCACAAATCATCAGATGGCATTAACAAGAGATCTTTTTTCGCTGCGTCGGCGAGAGAAGCATAATACTGTCAATGCTATCCCGGAGATCTAATCATGGCAAAGCAAAACACTGCGACGACTCCAACCAAACCCGCGCCGGCCCCACTTGCTGCTGCAGTAGCAACATCCAAAGGCGATGACGCGATCGCAGCAGGCCGTCCCTTCCGCGTCAGAGAACAACAACGTCCCATTCGTTCGTTTTTGGCTGCAGAGGTACAGCCAGGGGCGGATGCCGCGGAGCACGATTGCGTTAGCGATCCCGAATTGGTGAGGATCAGCTCCAACGAATCGCTACAATTGTGTCGAGTGCATGCAGATCTGCTTGCTAAAGCGGACGATACGGCAGTTCCGCACAATTTCTCTGGAACTGAAGGTTCACTTGTTTCGCTCACGATGCTGGGCGAGACCATAGTGACCGACGACTCGTTCGCTTCGTTCACGACGCTGGGCGAGATCATAGTGGCCGACGACTCGTTCGTTTCGCTCACGACGCTGGGCGAGATCATACTAACCGACAGTTCGGTCATTTCGTTCAGGTCTCTGGACGAGACCATCATATTAACCGACGGTTCGGTCATTTCGTTCACGATGTTGGGCAAAACCATAGCGACTGGCGACGCGTTCGCTTCGTTCACGGCGCTGGGCGAGATCATAGTGATCGACGACCGGTTCGCTTCGTTCACGGCGCTGGGCGAGACCATAGTGACTGACGACTCGTTCGTTTCGTTCACAGCGCTGGGCGAGACCATAGTGACTGACGACTCGTTCGTTTCGTTCACAGCGCTGGGCGAGATCATAGTGACTGACGACTCGTTCGCTTCGTTCACGACGCTGGGCAAGATCATATTAACCGACAGTTCTTCGATCGTTTCAAACAGCGGTACAAGACCAAACGACAGTATCTCAAATGCTCCTTCGACGGCGCCGGTGATTGAGGGCAGCTCCTTTCCCGCCTTGTTGGACTTGCTTCTGAGCTGGGACGGACACGGTAAACTGCCCAATCCGCTAAAGCTGCATTTCGAAGGCAGGCCCTTACTTTTATATGAGGATGGGCGCATTCTGTGCCCTCTTTACGACACAGTGCAATGGCCGCCTGGATGGCAACAAAGATTCCAGGCGTTCCGCATCACAACCAATGGAGGTAAAAACAAAGATCATCAGGAAGTGTTCATTCGCTTGCTCGGCGGACACATTCCGCTTCAGCCAATGGAGGCTGCCGCACGGTCTAGTGTACCAGTGGGAATTCTTTATGCCGATTGCAATGGGAAAGTTGCGCTTCGCCACAACGAAACGGGGGAGTCAGTCGAGATTGTGCATATTGGCCGCATAATCAGTCTGACTTGGTCAAAAAGATCTGGCTCTGTACAGCAGATCGAAGTTCCTGTCAGCGAATGGCAGGTTTTGCAGGCGAGGGTCTTTAGAATCCACCTGCGCATCATTTGCCACACCCACAGCGGAATTCCGGCGGCACAATTGTCCCTTAGTCCCAATGGTTCGCAGCTAGCCGTTAGTTTTTTCGGCGGCATATTAGCCGAGAAGCATTCAGTAGTACCCATTGCACCGTCCGCGATAAAAGGCCCACAAAATCTGTATGCAGACTGGTGGGCTTCGCTCGTGGAACATTGGACTGAGGATGCTCGCCGTCAAGGGTGAGAGGCAATCAGTTGTTTTGCAGGCAAACCTAAACGCGCTCAACCGTTCAGCCAAATCCACCCGACTAGTCTGCTGGAAGTCGATGCTCTACTCAAGCATCGACTTCCAGTTTTTTCTTTTTGTCAGACATTTTTTAGACACTTTGTCAGACATTGTTGGGTGCTAAGCTAACATCTCAGGCATTGTCCCGCAATCGCCCAATCTTCGCGAGCTTTTATAACCAGTATGGCGGTTGTTGAATTAGTTGATGAAATATTGAGGGCATTATTTTCATTTGCTTTTTTGTCTAGCTCAAATCCTAAAAATTCCAGTCCTGCGCAAGCTTTTTCGCGCACTAAAGGGGCATGCTCACCAATACCAGCTGTGAATACAATTGCATCTAGCTTGTTTAAACTGGCTCGCATAGTGCATATACCGGCACGCAAGCGAGAAATGAACATATCAAAAGCCAAGCGAGCAAGTTTTGCTTCAGAGCTGTTGCTTTGCATTTTTTCTATTATCACTTTCATATCAGCACTTATTTGCGAAATGCCCTTTAATCCTGAGTTTTTATTGAGTGTGCTTTCAAGTTCATCTACAGTTGTTTTTTTATTTTTGAGCAGATAAAGCAAAATGCTGGGGTCAATTGACCCGCTGCGACTGCACATCATTAAGCCTTCTAGTGGCGTAAGACCCATTGTAGTATTTATGCTTTTTCCATTTTCTATGGCAGCAAGCGAACAGCCACTGCCTAAATGACAGGTGATTGCAGAAAAATTGGCAATGTCTGCTTGCAATATATGTGCAGCTTGTTTAGAACAATATTCGTGATTGATGCCGTGAAAGCCGAAACGTTTAATATCATATTTTTCGTGCCATTCGTAGGGAACTGGATAGAAGCTTACTGCATCGGGCAGAGTGCGGTGAAAGGCAGTATCAAAAACAGCAATTTGCTTGGCATTAGGTAAAAGCTTCTCCAAAGCATTGATATGAAAGAGACTGATCTTGTTATGCAAAGGCGCTAATGGCATATATTTTTCAATATCTTTTTTTACTTGATCATCGATAATTACAGCCGAAGAATATTTGTCTCCACCGTGAACTACTCGGTGGCCGACAATATCGATGTATCCACTATTGCTAGACTGTTTATCTATTGCCGCGCCAGCTTTGCCTTCTAAAAGTGGCTGCAATGCGCCTTTCAGCAATTGCTGCCAATTAATAGAATCAATATCGCCAGAAGGAAAATCAATTTCTGTTTGCCAGGCTGGCTGCTGTGGCGAAACAGCAGACACCATATTTTCATCCAGTTGAAAAAAAGAAATCTTATCGCTGCTTGAACCAGCATTAATTACTAAAATATTGTTCTTGCCCTTCATTTCAATAGTTTAGACTAATTTTTCAAAATAAAAGCAGCAGGTGATAGCTTAAACCTAGATGCCAGCTTAAGAATTTGCATTAAAGATAATTCGCGCTTGCCAGATAAGAATTCGGATGCATCATGAATTCGGCCAATTCGGCGGTGATCCCTGGCTGCTGCCGGTCGAAAAAACTAAAAATGGTTATAAAAATGACAACAAGAACAAAAAAAATTATAATGCCAGCAAAGACAGCCGGAACAGATAGCGATAGCTTACAGCTACATTACCCCCAAATCCGGTCCAACTGTCCTGACTGGCATTATAGATTCTTCTACCATTTCCGATCGAGCCTGAATTACGGTTTCAAACTTTTTCGTCGCTGCTGGCTTTTGCCAATTCCTTTGCTTGGCGAGTACGAATAGTGTCTTGCACTAAGGGAAGTAATCCCCCTTCGCTACTTAGCTTTGAGCATCCTTTGTATAACATGCCCACTCCCCGTAGCCTAAGGGCGCAGATATGTGGCGGTCCGTTGCCTGTACATAGTAAAACTCTGTCGTCACCTGTGACATAAACTGTGTAGGGTCCTTCTCCTGGCAAGGGGCGCCAATGCTCATCTGTGATCTCTTTTCCGCAAAGTGCTGGATTGCACTCCGGTATTGTCTGGTTCGGTCTTTCTGTTGGGGTCATATGAACTCCTGGAAGTGGTCAAAATCCCTGGCATAGAGGCATCGTCACACGGCGGAAACGGTTGAAGGTTGCCGTTGCCGCTTAGCAACGGTCGTAATTGGTTTTTTTGATTGTTTGATATGAGTAGGGCGGAGGTTAGCTCGAATAAAGGGGGGTAAAAGCGATACTTCAATCTCCATAATTTGTCCTATTAAAGTCAAGACCAATCGATAAATAAAGCAAAATTCGCCATAATAAAGCTAACTGCTGATAATTGCCTATTTGGGCTCATAGATAGCGCGGCTAGCGCAAGCTAGCGGGGTTAGCGGGGCAGTATTTTCGAGATTTAATTTTCAAGCAGATGAAAATGTTGTTCTTTTCGAATTAATTTTTAGAGAAAAAAGTTGTGGTTTGACTACTGCATTCTGCCCAAATCAGGCTTTGCCAGGCTTTCGCTGATTATCTAAGATCGCAAATTGTGCTGCTTTTAGCTTAAGTAATGGATTTGCTATCGCTACCTTGAATTTGCTAGAACCAAATAGATATTCCTGACAACCTTTAATTTCGGAGAGTTTCTACACCACGCTGTTTCATACATTGGCTTTGCTTTTCGTCCATTACTGGTAGTAATGGAGGCAGACGCTGATTTCGGAACAAACGGTGTTGTCACAGTCTTACTTGCTTCAACAGCCCAGACGGGCGGAGATGTTTTCGATGGCGTACGATGATGACGGCGGTGGGCAGAATTGGGATCTTTTGGGACAGGGCGAAAATTTTGGTCGCAATAAGAATCCTGTACGGTACTACAAAAAAGGAGAGGTTTTGCGAGATGCGGAACCCAGAATCCGGACGGCAACTGGGCAGGAATCGGCTTCTTTCCCAGAGTGGGAAGTGGTAGAGGAACTCGACCTTAGCAAACGAGGCGAGTGGCTAATCTTCCTTGCTTACTCGGTAAGAATAATCAATTACCGGGGAAAGAAATACTCGGCAGAAGAGCTAGGCAACAAACGCAAGTTGCTAAAGGAAGTATCGATCTTCCTTGGCTTCTGGCCGGTCAAACTCGACCAACTGCGGGACAGCATCCGGTATTGGATTGATCGAGCGGGGTGTGTTTTTAGACGGTCCACAAGAAGGCAATCGGCCATGGCCGCCTACAAGCCCTTGGGCCACGAGAAAATCCTCATCCTCCGGGAGTTGCCGCTTTCTCAAATTCTGCATGACGGAAGCAAACAAATGCTTGTGCAAACAGCAGAGGTTGATCGCTTTAAGATTGCACAATTAGGGTGGATCGAGGAAGCAAAACGGTCATACATATTTTTCAAGGAGGCTAAGGACAAGGCCGCCAGAGAAGCGGGAATTAACCCGGAGCACGCCATTATGGTGTTGGCCAGCACTCCCCATATAGATGCGGGGGGCGAGGACGTTTGGTTCTGGGAGCCGACTGAGGCATCCCGCGTAGAAGAAGCTGACTGGGACAAGGTTAATGAAATCTGGCTAAAGTCAGATCATCGTCCGGAATTGCTGGTCATCTTCGCGCTGGATAAGAGATACTTCGACGTACAGCCTGTCGCCCCTTTTCTAACTGGCATAGTATAAGGTAAGGCGGCGCTTGAGGCGGTTGTTATTGGGGGATCAGGACGGGAGGATTTTGCCAGTGGTGGCAATCCTCCTCCCTTTTCTTCTTTGTCCTATCTTTTTTGTTTAGAATCCTGGCAAGTCAAAAAGATATCTTTGAATACCATCTGCTCAATGTATGGCTCTTTTTACTCAGCTAATAGCTTAAGTGTGAGCTGTAACTTCCCGATAAGCATGCTGCAGAAAAGTTTCATGAATGCCTATTCTTTGACACTTCTATGTTGGTAAGCTGCAAAGCATTTATAGGGAAGGGAAGTGCAAACACTTAGAAAGTGGTTGCCATAGTATAAATTGCGACAAGGGCGCCAGTGTAGGCGATTTTTTAAAATTAAATTAGCTTCTGCGTGCTATGCTTTACAACTCATTTAATGTTTAAATTGCTAATGAATATTAGTTCATTTTTTGAGACTGTTCTTATTGACTACTTGCCATAACCCTGAATCTTGCTTATTTCCAATGATATTTTCAATTCTCGCCGTGTGCATTTGATTTATCAGACTAAGTTTTGACATGGTTAGGAGCTCGTTGAAAATGCACGCTAGGAAAAAGACTCCAAAAACCCCAAGGAAGAACAATTAAAGAAGAAAGGATTTTGCTCTAAGGAGGAGCGGTTAATACCTCTACCACGATGTCAGTGGACAGAGACGAATTCCAGTGTGCTGAATAATGAGCAAACACGTCTTCAATGTATGCGGATGTGTGCAGAAACGGCCTTCCTAATGTTGGTTGGCTGTGCGGTGGTTTGAGCGCAGTTATATAGCTTGCGCTAAGTTTGGAGAAGAGCAATGTCGCTTTCCAAAAACGTTCGTTCCAAGTCCAAGAGTTTCGGTCGCCGTTCGCTGGTGGAGTGCCTGGAGTCCAGGACTCTTATGACCGGAGGTCCAACCAAGCTGACAGTGACGAACCTGCTGCCTTCGGGCACCGGTTCGCTGTCCGCTGAGGTGCACTTGGCCAATGCGGTTCCCTTTTCGCAAGGGCCAGTCATCATCAGTTTCGCCGCTGGACTTCAGGGCACGATTCCCGAGACAGGACCAGTGGTGATTTCCGGCCCAGCCGGAGAGTATATCCAGGGCCCGTCTGCTGGGGGCATCACGGTCTCCGGTCAGGGGACCAGTGCCTTGGTTGATGTCGCGGCTGGCGACCTGGCCGCGGGGATCACCAATCTGTCGTTTGTCAATGGCGCCGCGTCCACCTCGGGTGGCGATGGTAGCATCGAGGTGGACGGCGGATCGCTCACCCTGAACAATGTAAGTGTGAGCGCTACTGCCAATGCCATCTATGTGGGCGCAGGAGCGACCGCGTCGTTCCTGAACTTGACAGAGAGCCATTGCACCGGCGTCTACTCGCTTGAGGCGTATGGTCCAATTACGGTGTACACATCCACGTTCGTCACCAACAATACCACGGCGTACGGCATTGCCTGTTTCAACTCGGCCACTTTCCAGAGTGTGGCAGTCAATCAGAACAAGGCCGGCAACGGGGGCATCTTCCTGGACAACACGGGACTGAGCGGTGTCCACTGGAGCGTGACCGACACCACTCTCTACAACAACCTGCCGGTGAACAACGATGGTGGACCGGGAGGCGGTGGTCTTATCGCTACCGCCACCGTGCCCACGTCTTTGGCTGTGGCGGACTCGACATTCGCCTACAACGACAACAACACCGGCGACACCAATGGCGGCGGCATCAGCATAGAAGGCACCGTGCCGGCAACGTTGACTTCTAACGATGTCGCGTACAACATTGACACCTTAGGAGGGCTCTGGGCCTACGAAAGCGGTGGGTACCAGGTGCTCACGACAAACGGTATCTACGCGGGCAATTTCGGCTCGCCGGATATCTGTGACAGCTACAACCCGAACGGTGCTGGGGCTCCGATCAGCCTGGCCAGCGGAGGCTACAATCTGGATAACAGCACCAGTACCGAGGGAGCCACCTGGTCAAACATGGTCTATCTGCAGAACTCCGACGAACTCGGAGTGGGGGCAAATCTGGCCCAGCTAGCTTACTGCGGCGGGCCGAATACGTCCGAGTTCGAGTTCGCGCTGACGACGCAGTCACTGACGGTGATTGGCAACGGCAATCCCAATTTGTCTGGTTACGACCAGACTGGGACAAACCCGTACGCCATGGATCGGGGCTCGATGCAGAACGTCCCCATCCCTTCCGGCCAGGTCGTTGCTCATGGGACTGTCGTGACACAATCATCGTCTGTGCTGTTGGGCACCCTGCCCACCACCACGAACGTGGACGTGTTTGATTTGGCATTGGACAGCGTGTCCAACGCGAAGCATCGACCGACCACTGTCTAATCAAAATGCCTGCGCCACGTTAAGGAGGCGCACCCGTCACTATGCTATGACTTAACTTACTTAAGTCCCCGGGGATGCCCGTGAGCCTGAGATGAACCAGAAATGGGGAGTTTCGTGCTCACGCCCCGGGCGTCTTTTTGCTTTTTTTGCGTCATCAACCGGGGCTTCCTTTTGTTTTTCATTTCTGATCTCTCTTGCCCATTTCTTCAGGTTCCGGGCAGTAGCGCCGAAGCCAACGTTCAAGGTATCGCCAACTTTGCTAGAATAAAGTTGACGCATTGACAAAGCTCTGAATAAAAATTACGAGCCGATCAGGTCAACCACATCAAGTCCGCGCAGGCTCAAGCTAATCTTGTGCTCACGAGGGGAGAATTTCTTGATAATAGCTTTTACTTCTTGACCAACGTGGACAACTTCTTCTGGCTTGATATTGGGAGTATCCGACATTTCTACCGTTGGCAACAAGGCATCAACACCTGGATAAATCTGCACGAAAGCGCCAAAGGTTTGGATTTTACGCACAGTACCATTTACTACCTGTCCTTCGTGGAATTTTTCTTCTATTTCTTTCCAAGGATCTGGCTGCATTTGCTTCAAGCTAAGGCTAATATGTCCTTTTTCTTGATCTACTTTCAATACTTTAGTAGTGACAGCGTCGCCAACTTTAAGTACATCAGAAGGATGCGATACACGTTCCCACGATATTTCAGAAATTGGTAACAAACCATCTAAGCCGCCTAAATCAACGAAAGCACCGAAGTCTGCAATGCGCACTATTTCGCCAGTTACTACCTGACCTGATTGCATAGTATTTAAAATCTTTTCGCGCTGGACGGCTTTTTCTTCTTGTATAGCCATACGCTGACTCAAGATAAGCTTGTTGCGCTTAAGATCAGTTTCCAAAATTTTCATTGGTATTTCTAAACCAATTAATTCTTCCGGTGTTGTGCCACGGACACGCAATTGACTAGCTGGTACGAAACCACGCAAACCATATATGTCCACAACTACGCCGCCTTTAACCACAGCAGAAATTTTGGCTCTAATGGTCTCATCGTTTTTCTTGTGATTTTCAAGCAATACCCAGCCCCGGGCTTGAGCAACACGCTTAAGTGAAAGTGTTAATTGACCATTTTCATTTTCTTCACGCAGAATATAAAATTCGAAACGTTCGCCAACTTTGACAATATCATCAACTTTGTCAATTGGTGAATTTGATAGCTCTTTTACTGGTACGAAGCCTTCTGATTTACTTCCCACATCTACTAAGATGCCGTCTCTCTCGATTCGAACAACAATTCCGCTTACTATATCGCCTTGTTCGAATTTTACATTTAGAGTTTCGCTCAATAATTGTTCGAACTCAGATAGTTTTTCAGTCACTCCAATATGTGCTCCTGTACTCTCTTTCTCCAGGACGTTTCGCATCCGCAATCTCTAATACCTCGCCTGGTCTAGCTAACAACCCATTACCCATTTACATTGCTGCAAGCAGCTCTCTTGGTAGTCATTATAGATTGCCGAGAAGCAATCTGTTTTAAGACAACCAATGTATGTCTTAGCAGCAAAGAATAGTATAGGATACAAGGCAAGAGTCAGGTTAGCAAGTGCCCACGGCATTTGCAAAGATTTCGTATAGATTGCAAGATTAAGATCTAAAGCCATTCTAATTTAAATCTTTATATTTTCATAGCAATTTTTATATATGTTAGATAGACAGCAGATGTGGCAAAAGAAGTTTTAACCTAGCCGCAAGTAAGTTTTAACCGCTGGAGGGTTGTTGATGGTCTTATAATTTAAAGGCTCATTAACTAGTTCAATTGGTTTGGTGAAAGATAGGGTTCAATAAGGTGGGGTTCATGAAATTAGACAAATTAGCAAAATATAGCTTAATAGCGACATCTTTAAGTTTATGCACAAGTTCTTTTAATAATACCACCAGTGGTGCGGTATTCGCATTTGGATTCGGTGGTGCAAAGCCAGCAGCTGAGCAACCTGCTGCTGCTACTACTACTCCTCAGATAGAAGAAGCAGCAAAAAGAGTGGATGCCGCAAAAACAAATTTAGATTTAGCCCGCAAACGTTTAGATGCAGCTAAAGCCTTGCTCAAAGCAGCCGATGCTGAATACAAAGCAGCAAAAACAGACAAAGATGCTCTGGTACTGAATACGCAAGCACAACAATTAGCGGATGCGTCTGGTTTGCCTAAAAATGGCGAAAATGCACCAGCTGTGCCAGCCGCAGCAAATGGCCTTGCTCCGACCAATGGTACAGCCCCAGCCGCTCCTGTATACAATACTACCGACAGCACAATGGATTATACTGGCTCAGGCTCCAATTCCGGTGCACCGGCTCCTAGCGCTCAGTAATACTGATGCTAAATAGTCTTAACGTGTGCCCAGCCTCAAAGGGATTGGGCTCATTAGTGCTTATTATCAAATACGCCTGGTTCGGTGAGAAGTTTTCGCAGTCAGGTCAGCTGCAATTACTTGCAAAATAAAATATAAAAACAATTATTGGTCGTTATTGAGTGCCAAAAAGTAGAGAAGCGACCAGGAAAGCCGAGGATGAGCCTAGGAATGGTCGCTTCTCTACATCTTGCTATCGTCGATTTATTTGCTTTTGTAGTGCTCAATTTCTGAGCGCTAAAAGAACTCGTGCGAGCTTTCAGCCATACACCGGTCGCAGTACCCCTGCCGACGGGTCAGCCAGCGGAGTAAGTTCTTCTGGCGATGGGGCTTGCGCTCCTTATACCAGAGCCAACACTCCTTGCAGCGGCATAGGGAGGTGATACCCCAGTAGATGGCCAGCCCGATCAATACGTAAAGTATATGCTGCCCAGACGGAGCGTATCGCTCCACAAGCAGCAAAAACCGGATCAACACCGGGGCAATTGCCGCCACTCCGAGCCAGAGGAGACTCAGAATAACGGCAACGATACCGAACACAAATCCAGCCCTCTCAACCTTTGCCGCTGTTCGTAGATTAGCCATTAAAGGCTTCCTTTATGAAAAAAACATCCGTTCCCATAACCCCGAACCCAGCTCACCGCAACAAGCGGTTCTAACAAGTTTCTCTGATTCTGAATCTAACTTAGAGCTGGTCTGTGGTTTCCTTGTTATTCGAGGTTTGAACGATACCCAACCTTGCCAAATTTCTCATAGCAAAATCAAGCGCGCTGTCTAAACAAGACAACATACGAAAAGCCGGAAAACTACTTGACAGTTGAGATTTTTGCTTACTTATCTTGCAGTTTTATGACTTATTTCTTATGCAACTTTGGATATTAAAGTACCACCTTACAGCTATGCATACCTTGCGCTAATGGCATTTTATGAACTCTCGCTGATTTTCTTGCGTCTTTTTTCTTAGCCCATCCCTAGTATCCCGCCTGAGCTTAGTCGTTGTATAATGCGTATACGTATACATATAGGAACAATAAAATGCATAAACGCATGACTATCTCAATAGACGAAATCGTTTATGAAGGACTGGTTCGCGTAATTGGACGACGAAAAATAAGCCAATTCTTGGAAGATCTGGCCAGGCCATACGTTACCAAAGACGATCTTGATTCCGGGTATCGCGCTATGGCTAAAGACGCCAAAAGGGAACGCGAAGCTACAGAATGGTCTGAATCACTAATTAGAGATATTCCTGATGATTCGCGGTGAAGTGTGGTGGGTAGATTTTGAGCCTTCTATTGCTAGTGAAATCAAAAAGATTCGACCGGCTGTAATTGTTAGCAATGACACATCGAACCGTTACATGTCTCGAGTTCAAGTGATACCACTAACAAGCAATATAGGTAGGCTGTATCCCAGCGAAGCCGTTGTAAATATTGCCGGAAAAGAAAGCAAAGCAATGGCTGACCAAATAATGACCGCTGATAAGGCGCGTTTAAAAAGCGCATTGGGTAAGCTTTCTGCTGCCGATATGCAAGCTGTAGAAAAAGTTATACGTATCCAGTTGGGAATTCCTTTATAAATATAAATTGCAGTCTGTAAATTGCAGTCCAGCTTGTCTTTGTCTTAATTTTGCTGATTAGCAAAATTAAGACCAGATCGGCAGAATAAATTGAACCAATTCGGCTCTCTAGCCGTTTATAGAATTGTTAGTCGGCGACTCTGAAATAGGGAGGACTTGACAGATGGTTGGCATAATGCCAACATAGTCTTGTTATCGTCTTTTTATGGAATTAATTCGTACAGACATATTGGAAGATTTTGCTTCTACGCACAATCAATCGCGTAAGGCTTTAAATTCTTGGCTCAAGGCGGTGCGCGCTAATGCATGGCACAGTTTGTTAGATATCAGAAAAGTCTATAGTAGTGCGGATGGCGGAGTAAAAGGCAAATATACAGTGTTCAATATCGCGGGTAACAAATTTAGGTTAATTACAATGATCGACTATGAAAAACAGACAGTGGTTATAGAAAATATTTTTACACATGCCCAATATGACAGGTGGAATATAAAATGAGTGTTCCTGCTAGCAAAACTAAATATGCAAAGCTGTTAGCTTACGCCTTACCAGAAGCGATTGATTCTTCCGAGGCACACCTTAGAGCCTGCGCAGAAGTAAAAAAACTTCTAAATAAAGACGGCATTACGCCAGAAGAAAAAAAATTAGCTAAATTGCTAACGGCACTAATTGTTGCTTACGAAAAAGAAAAATTTCCCTATTTGGGTAATGCCAGTCCATTAGATGTTCTAGAACATCTAATGGAAAACCAAGGACATACAGCCAAAGATCTCTGGGGCGTTATTGGCGACAAAGGTACGGTTTCCAAAATTTTAAATGGACACAGAGGCATTAGTAAATTGCAAGCTAAGCAACTAGCAAAGTTTTATGGTGTTTCACCAGCAACGTTTATTTAGGAACGTAGTTTTGCTAACATGCTTATATATGCAGGATCAGCAAAATAAATAAAGGCATGGCTATTTCAATAAGCCTGAAAGCCTAACAGCGTCCGGTAGTTTTCGCTCGTGTAGATTTACTTAAGATTAAAAAGAACAGAAAAAGAGAAAGACCTTAGAGCCTCGGCGCAAGACCGAATCAATAAGGTTCTTTCCCTCCAGTGACGGTAATGGGCTCAGTTCGCTTGCCGAACAGGCTTAGATGTTAGGTCGTGGGTGAATTGTAACCACTATCGTATTGTACTCCTTGCCCCAGACGAAGGAGACAGTGAAGTGAGCACCCACCAGTGTGATGCAGTCATCCCTCGTAGGTTGGTGGGCAGGATGCGGGCGCAGGCTGTACTGTCGTCCCGGCACCATCGGAGACTGGCTGTGGTAAGCCTCACCGTTGCCCTTGTACACAACATAGGCTTCGCCCTGCTGGTTGATGCCGAAGCCTAGCACCAGTGGCGTCGCGTCACGGGTCGTATTGCCCTGGCTATCGAAATGCACGATTAGTTCGCGAGGCTTGTTGGTGACAATTATATCGCCGAAGATATTCAACTTGATCGGCGTATCGCTGCCGCGTCTGCGGCAGTCTGGAGTGGCTGGCGGCCGTGGACTCTCTGTCCTTCTGACGACCAGACCACCACGATCATGGGCTGCTGGTCTTGAGGGAGAAGAAGGTCCTTCGTCCATCCGCCTGTGAGCGCCGCCGTAAGAACCGTGATCCGGTGATCTTGGAAGACGTTCGTCTCGTCTATGTCCAGCCGCACCATGATCGTGCTGTCTTGCAGAACGATGGTCTCGTCTGTAGACGGGTTTACCATCATGCTCTGACGGTCCTCCCGACGGACGATCGTAAGTCCGCCTCTCTGCGTGAGAACCGCGATCGGGCGGACCGGGTCTATTGACTGAATGGTCGCGATCCAGCCCACCCCCCGTGGAGCGCCGGCGCATAAAAGCCAGGGTATCTGCGCTCTGAGTTACTCCTAAACCGACAGCCGTTGCGCTCGTTTCTTCTGCTTCTGCGTCAGTAGTCCTCTGCAGCGGGTCGCCCGGTCCAAGCCACACGGGCACGAGTGTATCGCCTTCCAGTCGGCAATCGATCCTCGCCTCGCCACTGGTGATTTGCATACCGGGAACGACAGGAACCCAGTTGGTACCCTGCAGCCCCTCGACTGATCTTCCTCCCAAAAGCTCGAAACCCTTTCCAGAGGCAAGGTTCCTTACGTAGGCTTCGCCGTTGGGCGCCAGACCAAATTGCACGGTCATGCCGTAAAGAGTCATCTTACCGGGTTCGGCAATCGAAGTCGTACCCACGCGAATGGATAAAACTCTCACCGGCACGATCGAAATTGCCGATTCGGGAGGGGCATCGACGCGTTGAGTCTCGGAAGGTCCTGGTTGCAAAGCTGCCGGTCCTGATTGCGAAGCTGCCGGTCCAGCTTGCGCCAAGTGTCCAGCCGTCTGTACCTCGACACCGCCTGCCTCTTCCTCTTCTTTGTCCGCTCTAGTCACGCCTGCTGCCTTCTTGGGGTTGGCAGAGGCTTTCACCTTCTCGGTACCCGTTGTGGTTGACGCCTTCTTGGCACTTGGCGCTTTCGCCTTCTTGGCACCCTTGGTCGTTTCCGTTTTGGACTCGGGCGTGGTCGCTGCCTTCTTGGCACTTGGCGCTTTCGCCTTCTTGGGTGCACTCTTCTGTTTGCTGCTCTGCGAGCCCTCATCCTCAGGACCCCCTTGCTTTTTCGTCACCACGATTACAACCCTCCGTTCTCTTGTGACCAGCCTGCAACCTTGCCGAGTGGCATGACCAGATCCCGCCGCTCACCGACAAGGCGAGTGCGAAATTGAGTACTGGTGCTTAGGCTTTTCTTGCAGCTGGAGTAGAGTAACGTTAAATAGTCAATTCAATCTGTCATTTTCACTATTAAAAAGTCAAGCAATAGAATTTGACGTTTTTCTGGGAATAAAATGCTCTTTGAAACAAGCAAAGGCGAATATGCGACTATTGAAATATAGCCCTTAACATGATTTCACCAATTAATCTGCACCTTGCAACCTAGCGCAGCTGCGCTAGGCGCGATCAAGAGCTAGTATTTGAACTGGCTCTTGCCAAACCAAGATTTGTCAAAGCTTCTTTGGCGGCTTCTTGTTCAGCTGCTTTTTTACTAGCGCCATACCCACGCCCTACTACAGTGCCACCGACTGAAACTGTTACTTCGAATAATGGTTTATGTGAGGGACCTTCTACCGTTAAAAGTTTGTATTCAGGCAAACCATTGCTTTGCGCTTGAGTAGCTTCTTGTAAATAGGCTTTGAAATTGTTCTTTAATTCATCGCGATCAATATTGGTTGCTTGACTGCCAAACATCCTGACAATAACATTCTGCAGAGTAATTGTGCCCAAGTCGATATATATGGCGGCAAAAACCGCTTCTAAAGCAGCAGCCATTATCGATGGACGCATTTGTGCCTGTTTGCCAAGCAAAATATATTTGCTCAAATTTACAGTGTCTGCTAATTGGGCCAATACTTTATCGCTTACCAATACGGCTCTAATTTCGGTCAATTGTCCTTCATCATATTCTGGAAACCGTTCAAGCAAATATTCACTGACAACAAATTTCAGTAAAGCGTCACCAAAAAATTCTAGACGTTCATTATCAGTTACGCTGGCTTCACTAGCATAAGAGCTGTGGGTTAAAGCTTCATTCAGCAAAGACATGCGTCCAAAGGTAACACCCAAACTCGTACCGAGTTGATCAAGGGCTTTATGGCGTTTAGGAGCGATTGTATTCTGAGAAGGAAACATAATTTTGGCAAAAGTAAAAACACACGAGCAATATTATCTTCTCAATCATGCAAAGGAATGATGAAAAATCCGCCTAAAATCTTCAGTTTGTTTTTACTTAGTTTGTGAGAAGTCCGAGGAATGATTTCAGCCCCCAATCTTTGTTAATCTTTGTTGCACTCCGAAGCAGCAGAAAATGATTGATCGGCATAGCTTTGATCTGCCGTTTGCTATGCTTATTTTATTAGAGATGTGTTTAAGTTCTTGTCAATGCCCAATTAAAGGCAACCCAAATGTATCAGCTACAGGTAGCACAAATTGTTCTCTTCGTCTTGGCAGGCTTTGCATTACCTGCCTTAGGAATGATTCTTTTAGCATGGGTATTGCAGATTGTGTTTGGCTATTACAGACCCAATCCAATAAAGAATCAGCCCTACGAATGCGGCATGAAGCTTTTTCAAGAAGCCAATTTGCAATTTGACATCAAATACTATTTATATGCTTTGCTTTTCATTTTGTTCGATATAGAAATTATATTCATTATTCCTTGGGTGTTGGCTACCGATTTAGTGAGTGCACAAGCACAATCACCTTGGATAGGACCAATAGAAATTACTATTTTTCTTAGTATCTTGGCAGTGGGTTTAGCCTATGCCTGGAAAAAAGGAGCCTTAGAATGGGAATGAGGTATAGCGAAATGAGTGATTGCGGTGAGCAATCACGAAATGCAGCGTTAATACGCGCGGAGAAGGCGAAGCATGAAGTCGCCGGAGCGCTTACGTGTAATTTGGGAATGAGAATTAGCGCAGTGAGCGATTGCGGTGAGCAATCACGAAATGCAGCCGCAATGGCCTCGGAGGCGTATGATATACGCCGGAGCGGCGCCATTGGTCATGCGGAGAAGGCGAAGCATGAAGCCGCCGGAGCGCTTATATGTAATTGGGGAATGAAAGGTTATCTATGAGCACATCTACAACAGCAGTTCCAGAAGAATTAAAAGATACAGTTACGCTTTCTAACCTTGATCATGTAATCGAGTTTCTCAGTAGGTTTTTAGACCCAGTGGCCAATTTGGCCCGCTCAAATTCAGTATGGCCTTTAACGTTTGGTACTTCTTGTTGCGCTATAGAAATGATGCATGTTGGCATGTCAAAATTTGACATTTCGCGCTTTGGTTCAGAAGTGTTCAGAGCCACTCCAAGACAGGCTGATTTAATTATTACAGCGGGCACTATTACACGAAAAATGGCACCAGCCTTGATAACTTTATATGAGCAATTGCCCGAACCAAAATATGTAATTGCTATGGGGGCCTGCACCGTCACTGGTGGCATGTTCAATGACTCTTACTCTGTTGTACAGGGTGTAGACCGCATCATTCCAGTGGACGTTTATTTGCCTGGTTGCCCACCACGTCCAGATGGTATTTTGGATGCGCTGCTTAAGTTGCAACAAAAAATTCGTACAGAAACCTATCGTGACAGACGTAAAAAAGCGTATAAACAAACAGCTGTCCTTTATGTCGATTACGACACAGGCCGCCCTGTTGACGATTTAGTGGCTGAAGTTAAATCAGAGACTGAAACTGTATTAGGAGGGTCCGTAGGGAATGCCAATCCAACGCAATAGTCATGCAATAGAAAGAGAATTGAATAAGGAGAGGTAAAATTAAGTGCAGTGAAGGACGACGTGGAGGCGTCCGCAACGGAACGGAGTAAAAATACGCGCGTTGAGCCGAGGGACGAAGGCGAGGCAGCGCTTAAAAAAAGGAGAAGTAAAACTAAGTGCAGTGAAGGACGCCGGTGAGGCGGCGGGAGAGGAACACAAGGCGTATGAGTTACGCCGCAGGGGATACGCGCGTTGAGCCGAGGGACGACGGCGAGGCAGCGCTTAAAAAAGGAACTGAGCCAAGTAAATGTCAGAAGAAGTAAATAAGCCAGCAGAACAAGCAGCCGAAGCCACAGTACCACTTACTGAAGGTGTTTATGGCAAATTGCTAAAAGAAAATGGCATAGCATCAACGCCACTGCCAGAATCTATAGGCATTGAAACATTGGCAGTGCAAGCTTCTGCCTTACCTGCTGCCATGAAATTTTTGCGTGAGAAAGCTAAGTTAAACTTTCTTGTAGCCGTGTCTGGAGTTGATAGTCCTGATACTTTTGATTCTGTTTATCACCTTTGGTCTTTTAGTAAGCTCGATGAATTAGTAGTTAAAGTGCGTGTGCCAAAATCGAGTTTGCCAGCAGATAAATTGCCAGAAGTACCCAGTCTTTCTAATTATTGGCAAACAGCTGATTGGCATGAAAGAGAAACGTATGATTTAATTGGTATTCGATATATAGGTCATCGTTATTTGCGACGCATTTTAAATCCATGGGATTGGGAAGGACATCCATTGCGTCGAGATTACAAACAGCCTGTGGACGCTTTAAATGACAAGCATCCAGTCAGCATGCGTTAGAAAGGTAAAACAGAAAAAAGTGGCTATAGACACACAAGTTCCTGAATTTAAAACTGATGAAATGATCATCAACCTGGGTCCGCAGCATCCATCAACTCATGGTGTGCTTAGGCTAATTCTCACTCTTGATGGTGAAGTGGTAAAGCATACCGAGTGTGTGATCGGACATTTACATCGTGCTCAAGAGTGGCAAGGACAAAATCGTACTTGGTTTCAATACCAGGCTTTGATTGATCGTGTTGACTATTTATCTGGCATGTTTACTTCATGGGCTCTTTGCGCCGCAGCGGAAAAAATTGACGGAGCAGTAGTACCTGAGCGAGCTGAATATTTGCGTGTTCTGGTAGCAGAATTGAATCGCATTTCCTCACACTTGTTGTGGCTGGGTACTTACTTAATTGATTTGGGTGCTTTGTACGGCTTTCCTTTTTATCCATTTATAGAGCGAGAAAAAATTCTGACATTTTTTGAAGAAGTAGCTGGACAAAGAATGATGTATAACTATATTCGCATTGGCGGTGTACAGCGCGATCCTAAAGCATCATGGTTCAAAAAAGTAGAAGAATTCACTAAACAGTTTGCCCAGCGTATAGATGAATACGAAGCTATTGTCACCGAAAATCCCATTTTCTTAAAACGAACAAAAGACGTTGGTATTTTAAACAAGGAAGTAGCAATGGCTTATGGTGTCACAGGTCCTACTTTACGCGCATCGGGAGTAGCTTATGATTTACGACGTTTTAAGCCCTATTCTGTTTATCCTAAGCTTGAGTTTACCGTTCCTGTATATAACAAGCACGGTGACACTTGGGACAGATACATGGCACGCGTTCAGGAAATGCGCGAATCTAATGAGATTATCAAGCAAGTATTAGACATGCTCCCCGAAGGCGAGATCATGACTAAAAAACAAAATGCTGGATTACGTGTTAAAGCTGGCGAAGGTTTTGCAGCGGTAGAATCACCGCGTGGCGTACTCGGCTGCTACATCATTTCAAATGGTTCAGACAAAGCCTATCGCTTTAAATGGCGTAATCCGTCCTTTTCAAACTTGTCTGTTTTGCCACCACTTTTAGAAAATCGTCCACTGTCAGACATTATGGCAATTTTTGGTTCACTAGACATCATCATTCCGGACGTAGATCGCTAAAAATCGAGAGATAAAACAAGTAAAGGACAACAAAAGTAGATGATCCCCAACGCAGCCGAAATACGTAAATTATCAGTTTTAAGCTTTAGTTGGTTGACTGTAATTTTTGTTGCTGTGTGGGGAGTTTGCTGGTTAGTAGGAATTCTTATTCCGGCTTTATTAGCCAATAGTTCTTTCGACTTTGCCCGCGCGGTTAGTGAAATATGCGAAGCGATAACACCACTTTTAGCAGTAATGGTTTTTATTCCAATAAATGCCATGTTTATGGTACTTATGGAAAGGCGCGTTCTAGCCTTATTTACTAGACGAAATGGCCCAAACCGCGTTGGTCCTGATGGTGCATTACAAACAGCCGCCGACGCCATAAAGCTTTTACTAAAAGAAGACATTACACCGACAGGTGCTGATGCAGCAATGTTTACACTTGCTCCTATAATATTTTTTGCGCCATCTATTTTTGGTGCAATACCTTTATTGGCAGCGGTGACGAATAACAATAAGTTATTTCAAATTGCCGATTTACCCACCGGTATTTTCTTTGTTTTAGCTGCTTCGTCCATTCCTGTAGTAGGAATTGTTATGGGTGGTTGGGCAAGCAATAACAAATATTCGTTAATGGGAGGCTTGCGCAGTGCAGCCCAAGCAATCAGTTATGAAATACCACTGGTACTTTCGATTATTACTATTTGCTTATTAGCCGGTACCTTAGATGTGGTTTCAATTGCCAAACAACAAAGTGGAGGGATCCTTAACTGGAATATATTGGGTGGCGGAGCTTTAACTGGCTTAAACAAAGCAATAGCCGCGTTTATTTCTTCTGCTGGACCACCAATTGCAGAAGTAATAAAAACCTATTATCCTTATGGCTGGTTGTCTTTAATAGGTGTAATTGTACTTTGTTTGTGCACCATTATTTTATTTGGCATTTATCTTATTGGAGCCTGCGCCGAAATCAATCGCATTCCTTTTGATTTACCAGAAGCAGAAAGCGAATTGGTTAGTGGTTATAATACCGAATATAGTGGCATTAAATTTGCCATCTTTTTCTTAGCCGAATTTACCAACTTGTTTATTGTGAGCACTATTGCTGTGGTAATGTTCCTGGGTGGCGGCGATTGCCCGTTGCCTACTTGGCTTAACCCTCTCTCTTATCCGGCAGTGTATATTCCATTAACTAATATTCTTTCGCCTATACTTTCACTATTAATCGACAAAATACATCTAATTAACCCCGATACTTTTTGGGCAGCGCTTTGGGTGATTTTAAAAACCTATAGTCTTGTTTTCTTTGCTATTTTGGTACGAGGCACTTTGCCACGCTTTAGAATTGACCAATTGATGGACTTTGGTTGGAAGCGTTTAGTGCCAATTACTTTAGTGATTTTTGTTCTAGTTGCCTTTGCACGGGGTGTAATTAATTTCCATGTCTAACCAACCAAGTAGTAAAATAATGGGCGAGCTAGTACGCAAGATAGCGCGCGACGAAAAAGCGAGTACGAAAAGTAGTGAAAGATATGCTCGTCTAACTAAGCCGGATAAAGATCCAGCACCAAGCAATTTTTTGGTTGCGGCTTGGCATGGCGTAAAGCAAGCATTTGGTGGCTTGCATCATGTTCGCCGTGGACTAGAGACTGTAGCCATGCACACATGGCGTGAACCAACCACAGAAGCGTATCCGGACAAAGCTCCGGAATTACCACCACATTTTAGGGGACGTTTAGCGCTTACTGTTAATCCTGAGACAGGCGAAAATCTGTGTATTTCTTGCCGTCAATGCGAGCGCGTTTGTCCGGACAAATGTATTGAGATTACTGCCCATAAAAGTCCCGAAACTAACAAATTAGAGCTTATAGATTTCAAAATTGATCACGGACTGTGTATGTTTTGTGGCTTGTGCACAGAAGTATGTCCAACATATTGCATTATCAATACCAATGACTTTGAAATGGCAGATTATTCGCGCGGCGCACTTATCTACGACTTAAAAAAATTAACTCTTACACAAGAAGAGTCTGCGTATTATTTTGCTGCTAAAGAAATGCCCTTGCCAAAACCAAAACCAGTCAAAGCAGCCGCAGCACCAGCTGCAGCTAAGCCAGCCGCTGGAGCAACACCTGCTGCGGGAGTCCCATCTGCTGCGGCAATCGCAGCTAAACCCGCTGCAGCAACAGAGGCAAAACCTGCTGAGACCAAGGCGGGCGGGACAGCTACGCCTGCTGTAAAACCTGAAACAGCAGCGCAGCCAGCCGCGGCAACCGCACCCAAATCAGTCGTAGCGCCTGCACCTAAAACTGAAGAGGCTGCTGCTGTACCTCCGGTTGCAACAGGCAACGCGAAAACAGAAGCAATGGAAACAAAGGCTGCCAAGCCAGCAAAGGCTGAAACCAAACCTGAAGAAAAAGAGCCAAAAACAGAAGATGAGGCAACAAAAGACCAGCCAGGCGATAAACCGACAGGAAATGTTTAGGAGTCTAGCGTAAGATATGGAACAATTTGAGTTATTAACTAATTGGGCACAGGCAAATGTAGAGAGTTTTATGCTCTACTTGCTAGCGGCCATAGCCATACCTTGTGCTTTCAGTGTGCTTTTTGATCGTGCCATTATACGTAGTGGCTTTTTCTTAATCGGAGTTTTTGGCGCTATATCTGGTTTGTTTTTAATTCTGCAAGCACAATTTTTAGCCTTAGCTCAAATTATGATTTACGCAGTAGGCATCACGCTTGTTGTAGTTATTGCTTTGATGCTTACTAATGCGCGGCTAGAAAAAGAGTTTTCGTCGATAGAGCCGACAGAGAGAATTGGCGGCTTATTAGTGGCTGCTCTATTCTTCTTGACTATTTATCTCGCTTTGCGGTCTGAGTCTTGGCCAGTAAGCAGCCTGCAGATGCGTGCAGACAACGTTCTGCAAATTGGTGTAGCTCTTTTAACTAATTATGCTTTGCCTTTTGAATTTGCTTCAGTACTTTTGCTTGCCGCCTTGATGGGAGCAATTTTGTTAGCCAAATCAGATCCAAAAGAAACAGAGAATGTTACGGGGAGTTTAGTTGAATGATCAAAGAAAATGAAAACGTAAAAGCAATGAACTCTTCTGCAGTCCCTGTATCAATTGCTTTTGCTGTTGTTGTTGTTGGCATGGTGGGAGTTTATGTTTGTGGTCATTTAGTGGTGTGGTTACAAAATCTTGGCCTTAATTCTTTTGCTTCTTACCCTGAGCTTTTTGTATTTATAGCTATCATTTTATTGGCTATGCTAGCCGCAGCTATGCCAGGCTCTCATCGCATAAGCATTATTTCTATCGCTGCTTTTGCCGGATTTGTAGCTTTGACTTATAATCAAGAAATACTGATTAAATACTTGAGCTTAGCAGCTTTACTGTTTTCAATTGGCATGTATGGCATGGTTGCTTCGCGCAATGCTGTGCGAGTGCTTATGTCTATTGAATTGATGCTCAATGCTGTCAATTTAAATTTAGTAGCATTTGCTCGCTATGTAGATCCTGTACATGTGCGTGGACAAGTTTTTGCTATTTTCATTCTCACTGTAGCAGCAGCTGAAGCCGCAGTGGGCTTGGCGATTGTGTTAGCTATTTATCGCAATACAGCTACAGTAGATATGGAAAAATTCAATCTGCTCAAGTGGTAAATTAAGCAGTAAAAAGCATAGAAGGTGAGAAAAGTCGGGCGTAAAAACCTCGGTTTTCTCACCTTCAGCAAGCGGCTACAATCTATCCTCTAACGGCTACTCCACCAGGGATTATTTCCTAGGTATCCAGTTACGGGCCGACCCCGGCGTTGTTCTACACGGTCTCTTTCAAAAGCCAGATCGGCGGACTTGAATTGAGTTCGCCACTGCTCCTTACTGAACAACTGAATCTTGCTGGAACTCCACCCGTTCGGGAGCCACGTCCAAGGTCCCCACTGACCTTCATCCAGCCGTGCATGAGGTGAGGTCGGGGGCACGTAGAACTTTGTTAGGACGTCACCCATTTCCGCTTCTGAAAGCTTGCCCGCGCCAACGTCAAGCGCGACTTCTGATGCGGCGTCAGTGCCTAAAGTTACTCCACCACAGATTGGCGCGAAAGTAACGATTCCTGCACCGCTCTCCAGGACCTCATCGGGAACATCAAACCAGACAAGCAGGTGTTCATCTGATATGGTTCCAGTGCCCCTTTCATGGCTGGGGACAGGGATCAGGCTTCCGTCAGCAGCCATCCTGCGAATTAACCATTCACCCACGTTGAAATTCCGGTCTCCGGTATGTGTCTCGTGCATGGCTTCCGGAGTTACGTCCGGGCAGTGAACATCCAAAACGCGGCCGTGTCGAACCCGAGTGTCTCCGCCTTCGCGGCAGACGGCAGCATGCATCTTGATACGAACTGGTCCGTACCATCGGACCATAACGATTCTGTAGCGAGCGGTATCTTCAAAAATCTGCTGCAGCCGGTCGCTGGGTGTCGGACTTGTCCGTCTGTTCTTCATTGTCGTCTCCAAGAAAATTCCTGATTCCCCACCCGCCTCAGCCAACGCAGCTGAAGGCAGGAAGAAAAAAGATGGTCTAGCCGCCTGGCTTCTTGGTGCTATTATCTTAGCCAGCGACTTTAGATGTGTGACTAATCTGACTGACCTTTCCGGCGGAGACGTTTTGGATCTCCGCCATTTGAGTCGATTTGAAACGCTTGCACCATTGCGGACTAGCGTGGCGCGCAGCGGTGTAGAGAAGCGAGATAACCAGGCAGAATGTGCTCCACGGCCGCCCTCGATCGGGCTTCATTGTATTTCCCGTAGCTACACGACTCGCGGTCTGGCTGGATTGCGGGCAAACACTCCACCTGCGCGTACGCTAAGTTTCGCAAGAAAAGCATTAACGTAAAGTGTATTTCTCCTGCATCCCGCTGGAGTTTCTTTTTATACAGGCTGTCGAGACACCCTCCCTTTTTGTAGAAATCACTCACATGAGCCAATATCTTGGCTCCGTCAATGACTAGGACTTCTGACTCAGGACCGGTATCGTGCGCACATAGCGGTAGGTCACTTGTCGCGTGATCCCACGAATCGGGGATTTGATTCTGGTCGAAGCAGAGTTGGGCCAAAGCAATGATCGCTGCCCTTGGACGCTTCATTGGGCAACAACTCGACTGCTCCCTCGCAGCCAAACTTGCTTCCATCAAGGCGTTTGCCGCAACTGGCAGCACGCGCCGCCAGCTCAAGATTTGAGGCACATCTTTGACAAATGCCGCCTCGAAGGGGTCCATTGCAAAATCATTGTTGCTCTTCACAGCTAGAGTCCTTTTTGAAAATCTTGGTTGATCTCCCCCTAACGCTGGGGGACGAAATACTTCCGTCAATCAATCCCACCCGCTGCGGTCAACACTGAGCACACATCAGCCAAGACAATGTCTATGCCACACTGAAGTGGTCTAAGAGATTTATTTTGTCTGGCTGATGTGGTTGTTTGACGCGGCGGGTTATCTTATCGGTAAGATGGGGGAACTGCCTTTAACCTATAAATTTTGGCCCGAGCAAGTCAAGTGCATAATATGTCCAACTATTTTGCCAGCCTGGCAGTGGTCAATTACTATCAATATCACCCGAGAATAGGGTTCAATGACATATTGTGCACATGCCTAAAGAGTCTTAGCTTAAACAAGATTCATCTCGCTGCTAAGATTAAATCGCTTCTTTAGATCTGCACTAAGTGCGCTAACTTTGAGTTCGCCTATATGGAAAAACTCAATATCAAAGCGGTTCGAATCATAAAAGCGTGCGCGCTTTCGCGATTACTTCTTCAATGATTTGAGCGGATGCTTTGGTTATGAATTTTGCTTTGCGGACACGCCAATCTAAACTCTTAATCTGATCACTCAGTATAGCGCCAGATATTTCTTTTTTATGAGGCAAAAGAACTTCAAAGGGATACCCTTTTATTTTGCTTGTTATGGGACAAAAAAGTGCCAGTCCAACGAGTTCATTATAATTTTTCGGGGACAGCACCAAAGCTGGACGAAATCCACTTTGCTCGTGCCCGGCTTGAGGAACAAAATTGAGCCACACTATATCGCCGCGATCAGGTGCATACTTATTAGAATGGCTACGCGTTTTCTCACTTACCAATCTTCCTTACCCACAGCGCTGCCAGTGTCTGTTTCAGCATGTTTATTTTTAGTTGTTATTTTTGCAAGAAGATCTTCTAATTTATAAGCTTTGCTTTTGGCAACAACAATTTCGCCATTTTTCGCTGTTAATTGAACCGTAGTATTTTCGCTTAAACCAATAGCTTTGGCTATAGGCAATGGAATGCGCAAACCAAGACTATTTCCCCATTTAGAGACACGAGCTTCCATCTTATGACATTCCTAAATTGTTTATACATAGCATATACCAAAAATAAGAAAAAGCCAAATAGTGGGTGTCACTAGAGCGAAACCGGGAAAGCACCCCTTGACACATAACTTATAGGGAGTATACTCCGAATAAGTAAGCTTTTTATGGAGTATGCTCCTTATAAGTTATGGATTATCGAAAGCGTTATCTGACAATTGATCTGCCCCAAAAGCAATCAGCCTTTTTATGGGGAGCTAGAAAAACTGGCAAATCCACTTTTCTAAAAAAATCTTTTCCACAAGCAATCTATTATGATCTCTTGCAATCAGATTTATTTTTAGCCCTTACTAGTGCGCCATATACCTTACGCGAAGAACTGCAAGACACTAAAAATCCAGCCAATCTTGTCATTATTGATGAAATACAAAAAGTACCAGCACTTTTGGACGAAGTGCACTGGCTAATTGAAAATACCAATCTTCGCTTTATCCTTTGCGGTTCTAGCGCGCGCAAACTGAAAAGACATGGGGTCAATATGTTAGGAGGACGAGCATGGAAATATCATTTGTTTCCATTGGCTTATCCTGAACTGCCAGATTTTGACTTATTGAAAATATTCAATCATGGCACTTTGCCTTCTCACTATGATTCTTCATCACCGAATAGATCTTTAAGATCATATTTGGAAGATTACTTAACTCTAGAAATTCAAACAGAAGGAATAGTGAGAAACTTACCTGCCTTTGCTCGTTTTATGGAGGCAATAAGATTTTCGCATGGCGAAATGATTAATTACGCCAACATTGCTCGGCAAGCGCATATAGATAGTAAAACCGTCAAAGAATACTTTAACATCATTGTTGACACGCTCCTTGGCTATTTGATTTATCCTTACAAAAAACAAATGAGCCGGCAAATTATTTCCGAAACACCCAAATTTTACTTGTTTGATGTTGGATTAGCCAACTTTCTAAAGAAGCAAAAAATTGCTGAGCTTAATGGATCTTCAGCAGGAAAAAGTCTTGAGCATTATATTTTGCTAGAGCTAATTGCCTATAAGTACATGAACGAAAAAGATTTTGAAATCAATTATTGGCGTACAAAGACAGGACTGGAAGTAGATTTTATTCTCGGTGGTGAAGTGGCGCTAGAAGTAAAAATCGGTCAGTCAATTGATAAAAGTGATCTTAAAGGACTAATAGCCTTCTGCCAAGAACATCATCCGAAAGTTTTATATATGGTTGCTTTGGTGCAACGTGCTAGGCAGTTCAAACACAACGGTTGCTCAATAGACATCATTCCCGTGCATACTTTTCTTGAACGCTTATGGAGTGGACGTATTATTTAGGGCAATCACTGGCCAATTGTACAATTTTGCCGTTAAATTAGATATGCGTTATCTAATTTTTCTATATTAAATCATCTCTTTTCATCTGCGCTAGGTTCGCTAACCGCTGGCAATTGATAAAAATTAGTTGTTCAAACTTTATTGAAGAGTGGCTTCTAATAATCAAAAGACCAAGACGAAAAGGGCGTAAACTAAGAGTGGCAAAGACAAATGAGCCTAAAATGATTGATTTAAAAGACTGGTTAAAATTGCAAGAGGACGGGCTTGAGGCTTGTTCGAATAAAAGATATGTACAAGCTGAGGAAGCTTTTTTAGAAGCTTTAAAGTTATTGCAAGAGCAAGAAAAAGAATTGGGTGTTGATGCTGATTTGGCGATACGACAAAGCATTAAAGAAAAACATGCCCTAAGTCTCAATAATTTAGCGGCTACTTATCAACTGCAAGGCAAATATGGCTTGGCTTTGAATGAATATATTAAGTCAACAGATATTTATAGAAAAATACGCGGTGAGAATAGCCTTGATTTTGCTACTAGTTTGCATAATCTAGGCATGGTGTACGCAGCCAAAAAAGATTTTCAACAAGCAGAAGCTTTGTTCAGACGAACTCTGGAAATTAAAGAGAAGTTATTAAGCGCTACGCACCCTGACTTACAAGCCATAAAAGAAAATCTTGAGAGAGTGCTCACTCAGTCTGGAAAAAGAAAAAAGCCAACAGCAGATTATTGAGACAATTAGTTTTTAAATAGGCATGTTCTTAGCTGCTGTTTAGAGAATGAACTGTGCTGTCTTGGCTTGGCTTGGCTTGCAGTTTAATTTGCTTTTTCCCTAGAGTGAACTTAGCTGAGGGGCGTTATTAGTGACCTAAACGCTTGCTGGGCTTAGGCAGAAAGCAAAAAGCACTAGAAAATAAAAATGAGAGCAGGATCGGCGGTGGTGTCGGTCCCACCGCGCGATCACTGCTGGTGTTCTCATTTTTTCATGGGCCGATAATGCTGCCCTGATATCATCGCCCGCAGATGCGGGTATTGCGGTTGCGGCTTTTTCTGTAAGCCCTGTTGAAGCAGCTCGATGTATCTGGGTAAAACGTTCTCAGCAGCCGCTTTGGAACGGTCGCGGCGATACTGATCATGATCGCCGGGCCAGGGCACCGACCTGTTATCCTCCGTGATAGCATAAGCGGCTGACCGCGCCAAGACCAGAAGGGGGAAATACAGGGGTCTGAGCTGCAGATATTCCGTGCCGGGCTTGAGCGTGTGGATCGTGTCCAACCAGCCTGGCGCTTTGGCTGCATCTGCAAGATCCGAGGTAATGATGGATGCTCCGTACTCGACAAGGCTTTCTGCAGCAGTGCCGCCCTCTGTCATGCACCCACTGGGGATGCTGCGATGGGCGTCTTGCCATTGCCGGGATTCATTACAACATGCCCTGCAGAGTTCAGCGATGCTCTGGATTGCTGCCCTGGGATGGTTTTCGGAGCAACAAAATGAGACCTCGCTAACAAGCAAGGCAATCTCGTCCACGATCTGAGCTGCAACTGGCAGCCCCTGCCGCCAGGTCAATTTGGGAGGCACATCCCTGAGGAAGGCCTCTTCGAAATAGTCCATCTCTTTCATTGTCGGTCTCCGTAAAAGGAAGTGTTATTCTGACTTACTCGCTGTGATCTTTCTGCGGGTTGGTCGGGACAAAGCATGAAGCTTGCCCCGACCTGGGTTGACGTGGTTGCGACGAAGCGCGGGCTGAGCGGCTAGCTGCCACGGGTCCAATGGTTGACTATACCCTGGAGGTCGGCAATGCTAGTAGTCACTAACTTGCCGGAATTTATTCTCTCGATTGCGTTCACGATTTAGCGGAACTGCTCGTCACCGAGCTCGGGAATCGGCACGCCGAGAGCCTCCAGGATGGTGACGAAGCCTCCGTAATCGGCGCTGGCGATGTGGAGGATAGAGCCGACCCGGGTGATGCCACCGGAAATTCCGAACGGTGGATTTTTGGGGTCAACGTAGTTGATTGCCCCACTGCCATCGCTGGGTTTGTTCGTGAGGTTGATGTGGTCGCCGGGGGCAACGAAGAGAATGGTTTGGAGTCCGACAGTGAGCGAGTAAGACATTTCTGCGTCCTCTGAAGTTTGGGCGTAAACCCGTTTTGAAAGGAAAACCACCGTGCGCGCGCCAATGCAAGCCCCGCCGTCAAATAACGGTCATCTGAAGCGGTCTTTTAAGCACTAAACCCTTTTGGGGTTATCCTCCTCCTGAGGTGGCGAACGAAACGACAGCCTATCCTGACAAATCCGCTAAACCAATAGCAACTGAAGCATGTATGTGTCTTAACCATGCAAAAACCTGATTCTCTTTGGTAAAAGACTTATACCTTAGGACACAAAATTACTTTATGGCTTATTTTTAAAGCTACTTTAAAACATTAAATTGTCTCTTTACAGCCTAGCATAGCTCCGCTAATCTGGTGAATTTTCACACCCGAATCGTGTCTAGAGATAAGAGCGTTTGGGCTCACTGTTTAACTTTGGTCGAAAAATCCGGTTGCGGGCTAAGACTTTTAGCTGTATACTTTTGATATATCTCATTGAGCAAAGGATTTAATAATGGAGACTGCAAAGGTATTTTGGTCTGGGCGCTCGCAGGCGGTGCGGCTTCCTAAAGATTTCCGCTTCCAATCTGACGAGGTGCGCATTCGTAAGCACGGCGGCGCGGTTATACTCGAACCTATTGCCGATGATTGGTCATGGTTGGATGCCCTTGTGGAGAAACTCGACGATGATTTTATTCAAGCCGTTACTGAGCAACCAGAAGAACAAAAGCGCCAAGAATTGGATAAACTATTTGAATAATGCGTTATCTTCTTGATGCTAACGCTGTTATTGCTTTGCTGAATGACAAAAATTCAAAATTAGCAAAGCGGGTGCGACTTCATAGACCTGGCGACATAAGCATTTCGGCTATTGTGGCTCATGAGCTTTTCTATGGTGCATTTAAAAGTCAACGGTCAAAGCACAATGTCGCACTCATAGATAATCTACATTTCGCGGTGCTTGGCTTCGACAAGGAAGACGCACGGGAGGCAGGAGAAATACGAGCAACTCTAGCATCAAAGGGAACACCCATAGGATCGTATGATGTTTTAATAGCTGGGCAGGCCAAGGCGCGAAAAATAACTTTAGTTACCCACAACACAAATGAATTTAGGCGGGTATCAGGTTTACGAACCGAAGATTGGGAAAAATAAATAAACGCAGCATCGAAGAAGATGGACTTATTTAACCAGATGAGTAGGATATTGATTTTGATTCGAGGAGAACTAAGCAAGCGAAAACACAATATAAGCCGTGGTGCCTTGACTTGCAGATTGTCCGGACTCGCCAGAGTCAATATCGTGGGTTTCCGATTGAGCCCAAACTTTAGCCCCAATACGCTCGGCATTATTGCGGGCTAGATAGAGGGCGAGACGTGAGCCATAACTTTCTTCTTCATGTTTTTCTTGATCGAAGCCAGCAAACATATCTGCTGTTTCATCCTCGTATAATGCTGGTCCAGAGCTAGATACGCTCAATTGTATCTCTTTGCCTTTTAAAGAACTCTCTACCCGCACTTTGCCACCAGGCGCAGTAATAGAAATTATCTTTTCTACGATAGGACTGAGAATGCTTTTAGTGAGCGCACGATCGGCGGTGATACTGGGCAAAGCGGTGGATGTTTTGTAGTCTAATAACAATTGCTTTTCACGAGCTAAATTAGCGGTTTCTTGTAAGCATTCTCCCACCAGTTTGGCAAGGACGAATGACTCTTTAACTGGCTCTGCTGTGCCCCAGACGCTGTCTATATCAATAGCTTTTAGTAAACCACTTTCGTCAGTCAGAGGTATAAGTTGCCCTATGGATTGCCCGTGCGTAGTAAGCATATTTTCTACAGAGGCAACAAGGCTTTTATAGCGGGAATGCAAATTAGCTAACTTTTGGGCAAAAGTTAGTTCAGGCATTTTTAACTCTTGATTCAATTCTCGATTTAATTGAATATGCACCTCTTCTGGCACGTTAGTGGTCAATTGTTGAGGAGGAGTCTTGTCCAAGACTTCTTTTAGAAGTTCGTTTTGACTAGCAAGAACATTTTGCCACTCTTTTTCTGCCAGTATGAGCGGTCCGCGAATAGCACGGGCTAGCATAGTTACTATTTCCATTTTTAGTCCAGCAATTTCAGTGCGCAAAGATTTATCGCGTGCAACAAGAATGTAGCCAGTCACACGATTATCATGGCTTGTCACTGGCTGCAAATTCATACTAATCTCAATTGCTGTATTAGACTGAGCATTATGAATTATCCCTTCGGGGAAAAACTTCTCGGTTAAAGCAGAAGCATTGGCTTCGTGCTTTACGAATGGACGAGAAGCATTGGAGTCACTATCTCCGCTATTTTCGTCTGATCTTTTTACTAAGTCCAAACAGAAGCGTCCAGCAATTTCCCCCTCACTCTTGCCTATCCAATTGGAGAAAATATTATTAGCGTGAATAATATTGCCGTATTGATCCAAGATCAGAATACCTTCTGTTGTGCTTTGCAGAATAGCTTCTAATTCATGCTGCAAAAATACGGCTTGCTGGTTAGCATGATTCAATTGTCTAGAGAATTCACTTAATTGACGGCCCTGATTAGTAAGCTGCCGGTTGAGAGCTTCAAATTGTTGATCGTTGGCCTGACTTTGCTCAGGCTGTATTGCTGGTATTTGGGTGGATGAGGTTTTATTTAGCTGCACTTTAAGAGCTTGTATTGTGCTTTGCCATTCTATTAAAGTTTGATCAATCAGTTCGCTTAAATCTCGCCAGGGTCCGGTTAATTTTACGTTTGGAGGCAAGCGTTTGTCTGTACGCCATTTATTGAGGCGCTCAGTTAAAGTAAGAACAGGTCCATCGGGCTGATCATTTAGCTGTGTGCTTAACGCTACTATGCTAAAAATGGCAGCCAGCCCCATAATGCAGGAGGCCAACATAACATACGTAGGTTTTATGCCTTGACTGAATATGGGTGTCACGGCAAGAATTACACCAACGATTTCCGTACCATTAGCAAAACCACGGGCGCCACCTCCGGAAGCAGCAGCAAGTAAATTGTATGGTTGCCAAAATTGTCCATCTTTAACAAAACCAGCAGCTAATCCAGGCACATTAGCATTTCTATTAAATAAATTAGTAAGCCAGCTAAACATGTTGCCCATTTGCCAACTGCCCGGTTCCTGCCAATTGGGCAAGGCTTTAACTCCTTGGTCGCTCAATATTCTTAAATAATTCGGTCTTTCTCTCAGCAAGCCCGGTGTGGCATAAACCTGACTACGGTCTCGTACACCCAAAAGGATTAAGTCTACTCCAGTTAATGGCTCGCTAAGCAAAGCAAATTTCATTGCTTCTCCAGTCAAAAACTGTTCATCAATCGGTTCACTTACTGCGACAAGACCAGCACATTGTCCATTGCTAGCTATAATTGGCACGAGCGCGCTTAGGGCAATTGATTGAGCAGCAGTAAGACCATATGTTGGTCCAATAAAATTGTCTTGATTATTAAATACATAATCAACAGCATTATTTTTTCCGCGCAAACTGTAACCAAATTTCGCTGGTGTGTCAGAGCTATAGATGACTTTACCGTTTTCATCATAGACAGTTAAAACACCGGAAAATCCCCTGGCATCTGAAGCACCTTTAAAAAGAGAAGATATACTACTTCGATCGTTTTTATTAATAGCGTCAATAAGAACACTGTCGCGTGAGAGTTTATTAGCAAAATCGCGATTGGCTATCTGCATCTTACTAAAATCCGAATTGATCTGAACTAAAGCAGCGCCTAATTTACGCGAGGCAACATTACGCCCTTCTTCGCCTTGCCAGTAAAAAACATAAGCGGCCATACCAGCCACCATAAAAAGGATTACAACAGTAAAAGGTATTATTAACTTTCTATTCAAATTCAAGACAGCTTAGCTTTCTGTAGCACCAACTTAGAAGTCTAGCTTGTAAGGGAGAGTCTTGGCTAGTCACTATGTGCACGAGCAATGGCTCGACGATAATCTGTTTGCACTTGAATAGCTCTAATAAGCTGATTAGGGCTGCAATAACCCATTTCGAGTAAAACTTGACCTAAAGGTTTCGCTTCCTTTTTGTATTCAGCGCGTTGAATCTGTAAAGCTTCATCCAGTTGGTAAATTGTTATATAGCCAAGCTCAACCAATACTTGACCAAGCAATGTATGACTTTCGCGTTCGTCTTCAGGCGCAGGGCTGAAAGTTTTGTCGGTTTTAGGCTTTTTTGCGGGCTTATCTTTCATAGTAAAAACTCAAGAAATTAAAAGGACAGCTAGACAATATTTACTTGATTTAATTAAAGCATTTATTGGCAGAATAAAGCGGAACATTAACGGAAGAAAAGCAGACCATTGAGCACACCCGAAAGCTACAACTTATGGCTGCTGAGTTTCCCCCCTGACCAATTTCATTGGCTTTCGCCGCACCCAATGATCTGTTATTCGGATTTTAGCATATTGGTTTTAGACATATGATTTGAGTTTAGAACTCAATATAAGCGTTGACAATTGGTGTAAGGACTTTACGCCATCACGTATAGTGGCAAAATAAGAATTTGTGGATTGTGCTGACTTATCAAGAAATCAATTAATCGGCGCTAATGGAAAATGCTAGCGCAGCTAGCAGAACCACAAAGATCTGTATTTAATAATATTATCTGACTTAAATACTTTACGCTCCCTATGGCTCTTTTGTCTTCGGCTTGCGCTTGTACTCTTGATAAGCCTGTTGGACAGAGCGTTTGTGAATAGTTCTAGTGCTGACTAAATTTTAGACAGCAAAACATGCTCGATACTTGATTCGTATGTACTCCTTCTGCCAATCTAAATTATCCGACTCTTCTCAAACCCCGCTCAGAAAACCTAAGACGCCCGAAAATCATTAGTCTAGCCCATAACCCCTACCGTGCCAAAGGACATGGGCTTAAGGACAGCTAGCTAATGACTGCTTGAGACGCACGTTTTCTTGGGCTGGGAATTTAGGGGATTAGGATGAAGCGTTTAATGTGTGCACATAGGCTTAGTGGAGTCCTGTAGGATGGTCATCTACTTCGACGGCGGTTGGGACATGGAAGGCTTTGCGAGGCCCCCTGTTGTGCTCGGCAATGTGGGCGACTTGCCCCGCATGCAGTGGATCGGCCGCACGGACGAATGTCAGATTCATTACGGAGCACAGCTCAAGATTTCCCGGAAGCCGGTGGCAGTCGGCATCGAGGACGACGGACGCACCTATTTCCTCGACACCGGGGCCACCAATGGTGTCTTCTTCAATGACGAGCTGCTCCCGGTGGGACAGAAGTGCTATTTCGAGCCGGGCGTGACAAAAGTTCGCATCGGGAACCATTCCGTCCACTTCCATGCCCCGCTGGCTGAGGCACTGCCTTGGACGGCGCATCTCCATATCAAGCCTACTACTCCTGAGGAGCGCGAGCTAGCGGTGGCGGCCGAGCGGGAGCGGCAGCGGCAAGGAGGAGCGGGAATGCAAGGGGGCACGGGGGATTGGCGTAGCCGTACCAGGCGGGGCTGAAAGCCATAGTCGACAAGAACCCCGGATGGACAGCAACATCCGGGGTTTCTCCTCTTCTTTAAGCTTTTTGCCATTCTTGCTTTTAAGTTTATTTGGCCTCAAAAAATCAATTTTGCTTATTTGCGATTGTAATCGTCTTCGTAGCGAATAATGTCTTCTTCGGGAACACCTTCGCCTACTTGAGTTTCGATAATCTCTACGGCTTGCTCACCAGGTGCCGCTAGTCTGTGCTTTACGCCGCGACCAATATATACATGTTCGCCATAGTTATAGTCACGAGTTTCTTCGTTGAGAGTTACGCGAGCCGGACCATTAACAACAACCCAATGTTCTTCGCGCAGTTTGTGACTTTGTAAGCTCAGCCGCTGTCCAGGATTCACGATTAGTCTTTTGACCTTAGTGTGGGGCAAATCTACTAATATTTCAAAATATCCCCAAGGTCTTTCTTCTTTTAGACCCTTTATTTGTTGACCCATGAATTTCCTTTTCACTTAGTGGCTTAGGCAAGATTAGATAATACAAGGCGATGCTGTAGTTTATTGGCTTGGAGTTCATCCGTAACACTTAAGTAGAGTTCAATACCTTCGATATATTCGATTTGTAGTGTTTCCATTGTTCTGAAAGAAGGTTATGGTAGAATGGTAGAGTCATAAGGTAGAAGTAATGGGTATGAATATTAAAAATGAGGAAACTCATCAATTGGCAAAAAAATTGGCTGCTTTAACAGGTCAAAACATTACCGCAGCAATAACTGAGGCTATTCGTGTTCGGCTTACTAGCATACAAAATAGCCGAAAAGATAAACTTTCCGATCGTTTATTAGTTATTGGCAAGAGTTGTGCTGCCCATCTTAAGAAGGATTTCAAACATGTCGAGCATGGTGATCTGCTTTATGACGATAAAGGCTTGCCTAAATGATAGTGGACACATCAGCAGTTATTGCCATACTGCGTAATGAAGCAGAAGCCCTATCTTATGCAAAAGCAATGGAAAACGTGAACCAGCGGCGTATGTCTGCAATCAACTTCGTTGAAGCGGCAATTGTTATTGATATAAATCGCAACCCGATTGCTAGTAGGCGTTTTGATGAATTTTGCAAAGAAGCACAATTTATTGTGGAGCCAGTAACAGAAAGTCAAGCAAAAATTGCGCGCGAAGCGTATAGAGATTTTGGCAAAGGTAGCGGACACCCTGCTAAACTAAACTTTGGTGATTGTTTTGCATATGCGTTGGCTAAAGAAATGGGCGAGCCACTTTTATTTAAAGGTAATGATTTCGCGCAGACAGATATCAAATCGGCACTCAAAATCGACTTTAAAAACTAAGCCTGCAGAAGTTCAATTAATTCCAAGCTAAGCACTGTCCAGCTCATGAAAGTGGCAAATATCTTAGCATCGTATGTGATCAAAATAAAAACTAACAAGTCTGGGCTACATACATCGAGAGTTTGTCTAGCTAAATGAGCAATCAATTTCTTGGCATTTGTTGTCACGGTTAGACTCTTTCGTGATGCAACACGAAGCTTCCATAATTAGAAGGATCTAAGTGTCATAGCGCAAGCTAGCGCTGCTTTAGCTAGTTTTCAAGAGGTTTTTTTATCCTTAAGACAATCATTAAGCTCGCTTAATCAAAAGGCTTTTCTTAAAGCAAGCGGCTGATAAAATTAAGGCAGGCTCTCGGTTTTGTTATATCCAATGAGATGCATTATTGTTTTGCCTCTGTGTTTAGTTGAGGTTGTTTTCACTAAGCAGAATAAATAGACTCAAGTGTTCACAGAAATCACATCTACAGGCAGCTCTTACAAGACATACAAACAAGAAAGGAAACCCATATGTTACTACTCGTGTGAGTAGTAAAGTTTGTGAGCGGCGGACGCAGCACAAACATAAGCAATGGTCTTGCAGAAAGAGTGCTGGATGTGAAACTTTTGTGGACGACGTGCAACGTATTGAATTAACAACCACTTGTGTTGGTGGTTGTTTTGTCACAGGCGGGCTAAGCTGCTCGTCTAACAATCGGAGCTTGCAATGACTTCTGCGAAGAACTTCTCAGTTTCGAGCCTTTCCCTCAGTCAGAACAGTCGTCGTCGTCGCGCCAACAAGCGCGTTTTGCTCGGCGATGGACAGGGACGGATCATGCGTCCCCAAGTCCTCGCTCTGGAAGAACGGGTGGTTATGACCACAATCTACGGAGTTAACAGCTTTACTGCGCTGCAGACAGATCTGGGCAAGGCAGTACCAGGAGACGTCCTGGACATCGACAATAGCTTTGCCTGGACCGCCGGTGTGACTGTCAGCACGGCTAATTTGACCCTCGTGTCGGTGCCAAGCGGGCAAGACTTTACGATGTCCACCACGGGGTCGAGCTTCTTGACCATCGCTGCCCCCGGCACCACCATTAACAACCTTAGTTTTAAGGGGACTACCGGCGCTACCTCGGTAGACATTGACGTTACCAGCGGCAGCCTGTCTCTCAACGGGGGGACATTGTCTGGCGCTGGAACCGGTCTGGTTGCTGCCCCCGGCACCACGGTGAATAATGCTGGTGGTACCACCTTCAGCGGTGACACAAACGGGCAGCTTGTCGATGCCGGCGCTATAGTCACCGACAACGGGGTGAATTATAGTAATCTCACCGAGGGGGTAAAAACCAACGGAGCTTACAGCGCGGTATATACCGCCTACAGCGGTATCAGCGACACGGCAATCACCATTCAACCCGGGGCCGGCACGACAACCGTGAATTACGACAAGTTCCTCAGTGACGTAGGCAAAGCGTCGTCGATTTCGGCGATCAGCGCCTTGTCACCGATGGAAGCAACCGGGGTGATGACAGTAGAAAACTCTACCTTCAGCGCCGACGGCGACGGTACAGCCCAGACAAGCCCCTGGGTCGTTGATGTCAACGATACCGGCATTACACTGGACGTGTTGGGCAACACCTTTACCGGCAATAACGCCGGCTGTTTCAACACATTCACGTCAACGACGGGAACGGCCTACGTCTACGACAATCTCTTCAGCGGCAATAAGGAGGTTAGTACTATATACAGCCCACCAGTTGTGGGTGCCGAAGGCGGCAACTACAGCTTCGTGGGGAACACCGCCACCAACAACTCGACGGGGTCTCAGATCATATCGATCGCCCCTTATAGCCCCAGCAGTCCGGCATTCAATGCCTGGGTGGAGCAGAGTTACATAGGCGACAACAGCACCGGGACCCAGAACGTGCAAACCGGCGGCGGCTCGCTGGTATTCACATTGCGCCCAGGTGATGTCGGGCAATGTTATGCCGACGAAGTCACCGGCAATACCAATTACGACGGCTGGGGTTGCGGTGTGGTGATCAACACCATGAATGCCGGTTCCGGCGGCGCTTTCGACGCCGGGATTTTCGACTGCACGATCACGCAAAATACGGCCACATTCAACGGGGAGGTAGGAGGATACGGCGCGGGCGTATATTTCAATGAGACATGGGGGCAGAATTATACCCTCGCCATCCTGTCTACCGACGACACGAACAATTCTTCACCGTTCGCAGAGGATCTCTACGCCTACAACGAGGATGGAACCGCTACTATCTCTGCGGCGAAGGGCGACTACATCAATTATATCGATGCGTACGTTACGGGCGGTCTTCCCGCCGGAAATGTCTTCCCCAACGGCAATCCCTTGCTGGCGGCCCCGGCGTCCTATAGTGGCAACCCTTTCACGGTGGCGAAGCCGCTTTCGCAGGCGCCGCAGGCGGGTTCTCCATTGTTTGGCCACGGGGACAACGTCCAGCCCGATGATATGAATGGCGTCGCATACGGCAGCAAGGACGCCACCGGTGCTGACGCTGGAGAAACCTCAGGACAGGTCGTCCCGGCGGCTTCTCCTAGTACGACGGTCTTCGACGTCGACGGTGCGTCAAACGCACTGGTCACCCAGCAAAGCACAGCGGCGGCGGCATCCAATAATGCCGTCTCGGTCTCGCTCGCGTCGAGTGCTCCGACGGCTTCGACTACCGCTAAAAACACTGGCGCCAAGGTGCAGAAGGTGCCGTACGTGCCAGCCGTCATTCCGACGGCCGGTGCAAAAATCAGCCTTCTCTCCCGGTCAGGCTCGCCTGTCCGGCAGACTGTGTCGCTGGCGGCAGCAAACTGACACAGACAAGCTGATTCAACGTCGTCTCGTCTACCGATGCGTCGACAGTATAAGCCAAGCACTTAGCTTGGAGATTACTGTTGAAGGCAGTCTGAATAACCAATGAGCAAGCGCGGTGCGAAAGCTTGTCCTTATCCGCCGCGCGCGCCTTGCTTAAAAATCAAGAAAACGCCAGAGTCGCGGCAGAGACACCCCAGCTTAAAAGCTGCTCGTGGCTCTGGCATCTTTTTCTTTTTGCTGGAATAAAGAAAGGTGATTGTCGTGTTGTTGACCCACGAATTTCCTTTTGTGATAGAACGTGTTGTGATAAACACTTCCAAACTAAGAATTCAAAAGGTCAATTAACTCTAAACTAAGTACAGTCCAACTCATGAAATTTGGCGCCCAAAGGGGTTCACCGGTTTCAGCGTGGTAATTTTCATTGAGCGAGCCGTACTTTTCGACACCATTAACCAATGTAGTCAAAATGCGCAAACTTAATTCTTTAGCTTCCTTTTTATAGCCATATTTAAGCATCCCTCTTATTGCCAATAGATTCGGCAAAAACCACACAGGACCTTGCCAATTAGCAACACTGGCACGGCCATACAAACCGCGCCGGGCTTGATTGTAAAGCCCTTCGGAAGCCGCTACTGTAGACAAACCAGCTGGACGGAAAAAATGCGCTGGGTTCATAATACACTTTTCTATTACTTGCTTGGCTCGATCTGGATGAGCAATGCCTAATGCGACTGGCATAAGACCAGTCCAGGTGCGTATTTCATTTTGTCTTGAAGTGAGAGGATCAAAATTGCAATATATACTCAAACTCTCACACCAAAGGATGTTTTCTATTCTTTCGGCTAATTCTTGAGCTTGCCGAATGTATTTTTCACTCAATTCGACTTTGTTTACTTTAAGAGCAAGCTCACTGAAAGCCTTATACTCAGCTACTAGCCAGCTGCTCAAATCTGTAGCTAATAATCTGCCATCTGGATAGCCATGCACCTCTTCATTCTCGTCTTTTGAAGCCACCAATGGGAAAATAAGGGCCAGGTTATCATCCACACCACTTTCGAGCATATTGCGCCAATGAAATAAACCAAAAGTTTTGTCCTGGCGATGCGTTTCAAAATAAGTTAGATAATTATCTAATTCTTCCAACATGCTCGGTGGTAGAGCCGTCTTGAAGCTATTGTCCTGCTGTTCTTTTAATAAAGCCTGAGACAATAATGGTTTGCAGTGATCAGCACCATCCCAAACTCTATGCGGTGTAACTGTTCTTGGAATATAACCATCCGGCAACTTTAAACTGAGAAAATTGCGAACTATATCAACCGCAAGATTATTTAGACCCAAATAAGGCTGCGCCTGGCTAAATAGGCAAGCATCCCAATCGTACATTTGTAGATAGAAGCCAATTGTTGAGCGGGCGGGAAGTGCAGCATCATCGTCCGCACCAGCCTCGATACCATAAGTGGGTGTAACATATCTGTTGTTAAGCATGCCTTCGGGCTCATGCAAGCAGGTAAGAGCCTTTTCTATGACAAAGGCCTTGAACTTTTTGAGGTCCAGCGGTTTTGTTGGTGCGGATAACATGATTGTGTCTAATTTAAATGCTTAAGCTTTAACAGATAATTATTGACAACTTAATATGCAGTGGCAAATATCTTTGTCTGTAACTCTTGAAAAAGAGTTGTTTTGCCAACTTGTCTTGGTCCGGTAATAAGCACAATAGGAAAGCTTTGATTTACTCTTTTAATTGTAGTTTGCAGAGTTCGCTTTAAGTAAGTATTGAGCATATTAGGCGATTTGACTCATTCGGCTAATCTAAAGTGTGACTTTAGATTAGCCCGTAATAGTAGAGAAGTCAAATTGCCTCTATGAAAAGATTTTTCTTCTTGCTGCTCCCTCTCACATGAGGTCGGGATTGTCTCCAACGACCGCTCTAATGCCTTTCACAATTTCCCATATGAATTTTTCGCTTAAGACAAATCCTAAGGTCCTTTACAATCAAAGCGCAACAAAGGTCAATCAAAAATAAAATAAAAAAGGGAACCGAGGAGTCCGGCGAATAGGCGCTCCTCGGTCGTGGTTTTAGTACTGGGTAAGTGAGACACGGCTATGGTCGCCGATCCAATCTAGCCGCACTAAAAGATGGTTGCTAATTGACAGCGGCGGGCAGCGGTGTGGAGAGCGAATCCCACCAGCGCCTGAACCGCGCCAGATCTTCCTTCGATTCTTCGATTTGGGCTCGCAGCTCCGTGAAGCTTTCAACCACGTGGGCGGATCGCAGGTGCCGATAGCGGTCTCTGTATTCTTGCTCCCGATCCTTTGCTTCATTACTGATTTGCTTGATGCGTTCCTCAAGCGCATCGAGGGAATTCCGAGCGTTTTGCACCTCGGATTGAGTGAGAGCCCTTTTTTCAAAAATAAGCTTGCCCTGTGCGAGCTCATCTTTTGAATCTGCCACTTCCCGCTCCAGTTGCTTCGAAAGCCTTTGCGGGACTTTCAGGTAGCTAGACTGGATGTGAATCTGCCAGGTAGCGAGCACGGTGAGGACAACGAAGCAGCAGACGAGAATGAGGCCGCCGCGAACTGCCAGACCCAGCCACCAATCCTTCGACGATTGATGGTTCGTTATCTGGGTTTCGGTTGATTGGTCATTATCTTCCAAGTCGAATCTCGGTCCGAAATCGTCCGAAGCCTCAGTCATCTCTAATTCCTCCACTTTTTAGATCCCGTTTCCGATCGCTGACTGTGTTTCAAAATGACCGGGAAGTGCGCTCTTTGTCTTTTTCAGTGCCTACCTTGTTTTCGATTTCGGTCATCTCTAGTAAGGTCTCCCAGAAACAATGCTCTCCGCTGCCGCCCTTTGATTCACCCGCATCCATATTGGGGTCGAATAAACCTGATCGCATTCCCAACCATCTCGCGTTCTAGCGATTGTTTGATGGTTTGTAG
>Ga0207039_1009_pt1 | contig 79800 bp, 73 predicted proteins | sample Alteio_BWMinCont_74_FD_153264 | JGI IMG/M metagenome (GOLD analysis project Ga0207039, IMG submission 153264) | Enriched cells from forest soil in Barre Woods Harvard Forest LTER site, Petersham, Massachusetts, United States -... | ecosystem: Environmental > Terrestrial > Soil > Temperate forest >... | reverse complement strand
ACATGGCTGCTGACTGAGTCAGCCTCATTAACTTGGGTTTAAGTTGGATGGTGATTGACAAGTTGCTTGCTCCTAGAATTTCTATTTGGATTAACTGATTTGCTCGCCCATTTATTCCCAACCCATCTGCTAGCAGTTTCCAACCAGCGGCATTTATTTTGCTTCCCGCGCTTTCTGCTCATACGTCAAAACATTTAACAGTAGCCGTAAGGCGTCTGAATTTTGTTTCTGAACGTGAAACGAATGTGGATTGTGTGGATTCCATCTTTCGCTAAATGAAGTGCGTGAGCCGGCGGCTTCGTATTGTCTGGCTTCAATGGCAGGTTGCCACATGTTTGTTTTGATTAGCATTGTCCTTTCTCCTCGTGATTATCTTGACTGCGGTTTCTGGAATGTCCAACAGGATTAACTGATATGCTCCCATTTTTATTCCAGCCCCACCCGTTGGCAGTTTCCAGCCACGGGAATTTTTTTTGCTTCCTGGAAGTTAACTCTATTAGAAGGGCATTTTGGAGAAACAACCATGAATAAAGAAATAGATCGCAGAGAATTTTTGAAGTTAACTAGTATAGGCGGAGTGGTTTTTATATCGGGCTTAAGCGGGCAACCGGCACTAAGCTTGCCTTTTGGCAAGACCAAGGATTTCTTCTTCGTTCAGCTTTCAGATACCCACTGGGGCTTTGAAGGAGCCAAAATCAATCCTGATGCTAAAGGTACGTTGATCAAAGCGGTTAAGGAAGTTAATAGCCTTGAGCAGAAGCCAGACTTTATTGTGTTCACCGGCGATCTAACACAAACCACTGATGAGACCAACCTACGTAAGGCTCGAATGAAAGAATTCAAGCAGATAGTCGGTGAGTTGGACACCAAAGTCGTTCATTTTATGCCTGGCGAGCACGACGCTTCTCTCGATAGGGGAGAAACTTACAAAGACTTCTTCGGTGAAACACACTATACGTTCGATCACAAAGGAGTGCATTTTATCACTATAGATAATGTCTCAGATCCCACTGGCAGCATAGGCGAGGAACAACTTGAATGGCTCAAGACAGATCTGGCCCAACAGAAGCCAGATTCAAATATTGTTGTTCTAACGCATAGGCCTTTGTTCGATCTTTATCCTCAGTGGGATTGGGCAACACGCGATGGAGCAAAGGCGATTGATTTGCTCATGCCCTTTCAGAATGTGACTGTCTTTTATGGACACATTCATCAAGAGAATCATCACATGACAGGACACATCGCGCACCACTCAGCAAAATCATTGATGTTGCCCATGCCCCTGGCCGGTTCTACGCCCAAGCGTCAACCAATCCCATGGTCAACCTCTGAACCATATAAAGGAATGGGCTTTCGAAATGTGCTCAGTCAATCAAAACTCGATCAATATCAGTTGAGCGAATATCCGATCAAGGAGGATGCAATAGTATGAAGAACCGAACCGGAATTACTGCAATCATGGTAGCTAGTGTATTCGGCATGACCTGCTTGGGATGTCTTAGTGGCGACGGTGCGAAAATTATCAAAGTAAGTGCCAAGCGATTTGAATACAGCCCTCAGCAAATCACACTTAAGAAGGGGACGCCAGTTGTTTTTCAGTTCACAACTGAAGATCGCACACACGGGTTTAATGTTCCATCTATGAATCTAAGAGCGGACATTGTGCCGGGAAAAATTACTGAATTGAAACTGACTCCGCAGCAGACAGGAGAATTCGATTTCTTTTGCGATATCTTTTGCGGCAGTGGTCATGAAGGCATGAACGGCAAAATAATAGTCACAGAGTGACGATCGGTTTTTCGCCTTCATCTCAGTATATGGGAAGTTTCTGGCTTCATGCCGTCGTAGTCAGATTCTCGAATAATGATGCCGGTGCTTTTTTTGTATTTGGAGAAGGTGACTCCTCATGCATCCAACTGACCAGTCCAGAGCTTTTCATCAGACGAATCATTAGCCAAGATGGATCTAATTCGAACGGGCGAAATCCACTTCGTGCTGAGCCAGGAAAAGCATGATGATTATTATGCCAACCTTCACCACCAGTTAGCAGTGCCACCCACCACACATTAACGCTGTCGTCCGCAGTTTCGTAGTTCTTGTAACCAAGCTTTGGTAGATGACACACTAAGTTTAAAAGTACAGGTACTTGCTGAACGATGATGGCCGCAGCTAAACTGGCCAATGCAATCGTCCGACCAAAAAATAGAAGCAGAAGTATTCTGAAATTGACTCCGATGATAAGGGCAAGTGTGAAAGCTTTTTCCCACTTACCGTCTTGTTCGAGAAATTGGTAAATTGGGTCGTCGGTTAAATCCTTGGCTTGATCTATTGGATTAATGTGAGCAGGATATTGTGTGTGAAAAATCCAACCGGCATAGGCATTCATCCAACCATAACGTGGAGAATGAGGATCAAGGGGCTGGTCTGTATGTCTGTGATGTGCACGGTGCATTGTTGCCCACCAAATTGGTGAGCCCTCGAAAGCGAGATAACCAGCTAGTATCCAAAAGTACTCAACAAGTTTTGGACATTTGAATGAGCGGTGGGAAAGCAATCGGTGGTAGCCTATGGTAATACCCATCATGTGCCAAGCATAGAAGAGAATAAAGGCAATGGGAAACTTGGTTAACATGCATGCCTCCCTGGGCGGTGATGGTTGCTAGTGTACCACCAAGATTTAAGTATACCCGGATCACATGACAACAATCTTAGCACCAAGACTGCTCTTTGCTTAATACCCATGGACCAGCCTATATGGCCCCTCAGACCGAAGAACAGAATGAAGAAAAAACTGATCAAATGTCTGATAATCGATGTTGTGTGTTTTAACTTTAGCTAGACAAAAATTATGTCCATTCGTTCTAGGGTGGACTGAGCACGAGATGCGACATAAGGATTGTCGTCAGCAGTTAATTTCTTCAATAGTAATTTTGGTATATGAGAATTTTCTGCCATAGCAAAGCGAACATCTGGATGCTCATCGTCGCACAGACCAACAAGGACTTTAAAAGGTGCGTTGCGATTTTCTATTACTGCTGCTCTAACTTCGGGTTTATGGTGATTTGCCAGTTGTTGCAAAGTTATCTTTGAGACATTTTCATTCCCCGCTAGGGCCACCAAAATAGAGACCACGCTGGTCGTTGATATATGATCAAGTAGGTTTGCAGATGTTGTGGGATTACTGGCCAAAGCCTGCAACATTGTCTTTGGACCCATATCCATCGCAAAAAACCTTTCGCCTTGGGCAGGTTTCTCTCTCTTCTCTATATGTTCTAGTAGCTTGGGTGGTGTTGCAGGATCGTCGGCCAAAGCTTGTAATATTCTCTTCAAGTCCGTGCTTTCAGAAAAGAACTTTTCGCTTTGAGACTTTTGATCTTTCTTCTCTCTAGGGCCAAACTTGGACTTGATTGCTAAGCTAATTAAATGCGTGGCGGATTTGCATTGCCCAAATAATTTGCGCGCTTTATGTTCAACTGGGATAGAAGGAAAAATTATCTCCGCTGCTGCTAAAGCAGTAAACTTGGGTATTTTCATATCAAGAACTTTCATTGTTGATTACCTTAATTATAGATATAGCTCATATTGATTCTGGCAATGATTTAGCGGACTGATACTGGTTTCTGTTCGGCATCAACCGGACTGTGGGCAAGTTTTCCATACGACATCTTAACTTTTATTGGACTTGTAGGTAACCGTCCATAAGTTAGCGTGATTTTGACCGGACTTCTGGCACAGCGCCAGTATGACTTAGCAGCTATGTCAGCCAATCTAGCGTGAGTGCGTTTCTGGCTCAAAAGTGATACAAGCCCGGTATTGCCTAGATTGTTGCATATATCGTCTGCACTATTTTCTCTTTTTTGCGGGGCTTGTGAGTAATGTGCATTCGGACTTTTTGCATCAATCGCTTGCCAACTTCTTTGTAAAACACTGATGGGCTCTAATTTAAGCATTCTCTTGTTGAATTTTTCTGAAATATGCATTTTGCTTTCTCCGAAACGACACGAGTTAAAACAACTCAATGCAAGCACCTGATCCGCTTAATCCCTATCGTTGGTCGGGGAACCAAAAGTTAATTAAGCGGATTCAGAGCGCCATTTGCATCTAGTTGGGGTTTACTGACTGACCTTAATACCAATCTACCTCTCGTCAACATTAACTGCCTCATCAAATTGAGTTAGAAAAAGATAAATTCTGCATATAAGTGACTAGTAATTCTTAAATTAATCCCTGGCGCTGCGCTTGAATAATTGCCTTAGAGCGGTCAGTTACTGAAAATTTGTGCAAAATACTCGCCACATGAGTCTTTACGGTATTCATAGAAATAAGAAGGCGTTCTGCTATTTCTTGGTTATTGCAACCATTTCCTAGAAGCTTCAGTACCTGTAGTTCACGTCTAGTAAGCAGCTCATATGGACTTGTGTTTGGATTGTTTTTTATGACCGCATTAGTTTCAATAGTGTCAAGATCAAGTTGACCAAGCATAGAACTTTCGGAATCGTGAGCCAGAATACGCTCGATAGCGTAGCGAATTGCCTTAACCAGCCTGTGGCTGTCCGTGTCCTTAATTAGATAATCTTGTGCACCACGCTGCAATGCCATTATGCCTAGTTCAGCACTGTCAACGCCTGTTAGAACTACAATTGGCACCTTCTGCACATAATGCTGGAGTTTGATTAAGCCCTCTAATCCTGCAGCATCGGGCAAATTTAAATCTAACAATATGAGATCGAAGCTCCGCGAATTTAAACTTTCTACAGCTTCTGATAATGTTGCTACTGAGTGCAGAATGAAATCGGCAAATTGTTGGATATGTGATCGAACTATTAGAGTATCGGTCGGATTATCTTCGATTAGAAGGAGATTGAATTGTGTTTTCTTTCCGTGATCTTCTTTAGCATCTTGATTTGTTACGAACATTGAGCTCCTCGCCCAGAAAGGGACATAAGTAAATTTAGCTGGGTAGAGTGACGACAGTGAACCAAAAACTTTGAATTGCTTTTAACACCTCGCGGAATTTATAAAAGTTAACCGGTTTAACAATATAACAGTTGGCACTGAGATTATAGGCTTTAAAGACATCCAATTCCTGACTAGAAGTAGATAGTACAATAACGGGAATATATCGCAGATCTGCGTCGGCTTTTATTTCTGCTAGCACTTCGCTACCGTGCTTAATCGGTAAGTTTAAATCAAGCAAAATTATATTAGGTCGAGGAACATTAGTATAGGCACCTTGTTTGCGCAGAAATGATAAGGCCTTTACCCCATTGTCCACAATATGCAAGCGGTTGGCAATTTTTGCACTTGCCAGAGCCTCCTCTGTCAAGAATACATCAGTAGAATTGTCTTCTACAAGAAGAATTTCCATTGATTTTTCCAATTGATTAATCATAATTACCCTTGGGCACGTTAATTGTGAAATAAAATGTTGCGCCCCTGCCGTCTTCCGATTCGGCCCAAATATTGCCATTGTGCCGTTCTACAATTCTTTTACAGATTGCTAAACCAATACCTGTGCCAGGATATTTATCCCTTGTATGTAGACGGTTGAAAGGAAGAAAGATTCGATCGGTAAATTCCTGCTTAAAACCAATTCCATTGTCCTTGACGAAGAATAGCCACTGTTCGTTCTCACATTTGGCTCCGATGTGAATTTCAGGTCGTCTATCAGCGCGAAATTTAATAGCGTTGCTAATCAAATTTTGAAAAAGCTGACCCAGATAGGTACTATCTACTGCCAAGACGGGCAGAGCATCACGAATTATAATTGCTTGGCTCTCTTTGATAGGAATTTCGAGATTGCTCAAAACACGATCTAGCACCACTGACAAGTCTGTTGTTTGTAGCGTAATTTCTTTAGTAGCAACACGTGAAAGAGAAAGCAAGTCACCAATGAGTGCGTGCAGTCGCAAAGCTCCATCTATAGCATGACGAACTAATTTATCAACTTTACCATCTCCTTTCCCTTTATAGTTTTCCTCTATAATTTGCAAGCATCCTGCTATTCCTCGCAGTGGCTCTTGCAAATCATGAGAAACGACAGAAGCAAATTGTGCAAGTTCTGCATTCGAACGCTTTAGCTCCTCTGCTAAAGCCAACTGCGTGTATTCTGCTTTCTTATTTTCAGTTATATCTCTTGTGATTTTAGATAAACCAATAACTTGACCAACCTGGTTCCGAATTGGAGATATAGTTAGCGAAACGGGAATTAAATCACCTTCTTTTGTCTCCCGAACTGTTTCGTAGCGTTTGGTGCGTTCTTTTTCTGTAATAAGTTCGTCAATCACGGCTGTCTCTTCTTCTAAGCGGTCTGCCGGTACAATTATTGAATCTGATTGTCCAATGGCCTCCTCTTCAGAGTATCCAAACATTCTTGTTGCGGCATTATTCCAGTTTATGATAGTGCCGTCCAGATTGCTGCTGGTTATGGTGTCATCTGTGGACTCAACTATTGCTGCTAATTGTGCATTCTTTTGTTCTGTCAGTTTGTGCCTAGTGATATCACGAAAAACGATTACACCAACTTTGCCTGCGCCTTCTTCTATTTCTATAGGTGCACCATTAACGCTCAGCCAAGCACCAAGCGGTAGGTTGGCATTCCGTATAAACATTTCTTGTTCAATCACTGTCTCTCCGCGCATTGCTCGTACTAGTGGGAGATCCTGCGGGGGATAGAAGGTCGTAGTGTCAGCGAGATGGAAACCATACTTTTCACTCCACTCATCGATAGGTACGTCAATATAATCAATACCAGTCATACTTTTAGCTGCTCGATTAATCACCAAAAATTTGCCCTGAGTATCTGCCACAATCACCCCGTCCGCCAAGCTGTCAAGAATGACTTGAAATAGTTCCTTCTGTTTACTTAAATCATCTTTGAACTGCTTACGCTCGGTGATGTCACGAATGGCCGTTGATATGAGTAAACCTTGCTCTGTCTCTAGAGGGGTTAGGCTGATTTCGACAGGAAACTCTGTCCCATCTTTGCGCAAAGCATATAACTCAAGCCCCTTACTTCTTGATCGCTTTCGATGGGGCATAAGAAATTTCGAATGATCAGGTATTAATTTGTCTACTTTTAGTCCAAGAAGCTCGTCTTTACTATAGCCAAAAATATTTTCTGTTTCGGAGTTTACTAGAATTATATTGCCTAACTGATTTATTACGACCATAGCATCAGGTGCTAATTCCAAAAGTCGATGAAAGTGGCGGTTAGCCATTTTTCCTTTATCAATGTCGCGTGTTACATTGGCAAACCCCATTAATTTACCATGTCGATCATAAATGGGATTAACAACTATATTTGCTAAAAACTGGCTCCCATCTTTGCGGATGCGTTGCCCGTCCTCCTCATATCGACCATATTTGATTGCGGACTCTAGCATCTGTTTTGGTTTATCAGTTGCTTTGTCTTCACTAGTATAAAAACATGAAAAATGTTGGCCAACTATTTCATTTGTTGTATAGCCTTCAATTTGCCGAGCGCCCTCATTCCAGGTTTTTACTACGCCGTGCGGATCAAGCATGATAATGGCATAGTCAGATACCTCAGATACCAACAGACGGAAAATTTCTTCACTTTCACTCATTGCCTGTTCGGCTATCTTATGTCCGCTAATATTGCGGATAAAGGCACCAAGATTGATAGTCCTACCCGTATCCACAGGAAATACTGTCATTTCTGCGGCAAATTCTTTTCCATCACGACATAAAGCAATAAATTCAATTTGTTTGTTTGAAATAGTGTTTTTTTTGGTGGCTTGGCTTTGGAAATTCTCTAAATCTTTTCTTTGCGCTTCCCGATGTCTCTTGGGTACGATTAGATCAGAAAGCAACTTGCCGAGAACTTCCTCGCGTTTCCAACCAAAAGTTAACTCAGCACGAGTGTTCCAATCGACGATTGCATTATTGATATCTATCTCGACGAAAGCATCGTAGGCTCTATCGAGAATAATGCGAGCCCTTCTTTCTTGCTCAATTGAGTCTGTTGCATGGGAATTCATCACGTTGCCTGTACTTTTAAAGGATTTATAGAGTCTATTTTTCCAAAGAGGATACTATAAAGCAACACCAGAATCATACCAGTTAATTGATGGCAACTAAATCTGACCCCATTGAACCAATATTCAAACATGGTCTTATTGTCCTTGTTATCCACTTTATTTCCGGCTATGACCTTCTTAAGAATCGGGCTACTTGACTCTTAATGTTAGCTATTCTAATCAGCATATCTATGTCACGAAAGGTTTTGCGGTATTAAAGTAGACAAACATAAATCTATTAAAGATTTGTCTATATCTCAACCCTCTTATAGTTATTGAATTCTTAATAATAGAAGATATGGCAAATAAAAAGTTACAGATGTAAATCTTAGGCTATTTAAACAACATTAGGTCTACAAAAGGGATTGTTCTAATACTATTTTCCTAATATTAATTGCTCAATGCGTTGTCGTTCGTACTGCCGTGCATTTAATGTTGCTTCATCCTCGCTTACTTTCTGGCTAGGTGGTGGCAAAGTATTCATAAAACGCTTTAAATGTTTTTCTTTTCTGGAAAGATGTCGATTATTGCGCGCTTCTATAATCGCATCGATCATAGCGTTTATTAATCCTTCTTTCTTTAATTCAGCAAAAGTTTTAGTATCAACAATGTCAAATGCTGCACCTTCACTAACCAAATTATCATCAAGATCAATACACAAATCTCGTCCGTCGAAAGTATCTCCAATCTGTAAGATTGTCACCACAATTTCATCTGGATCCTGCATTCGTTGAGTAAAATCAATTGACGCTTGATTAACAACCTTTGGATCTCTGGAAACATATGCAAATTCACTCGTTACTTCTCAAGCTTATATCTGTTAAAAAAAGCTCCGAATAATCTCATCGGCAGTGATTGGAGTAGATACTCGAACAATTTAATGTTAAATTTAAGGGTAATGTATGCTGGAAAGATTAAAAAAACCGTTTCAGAAGCATAATCTATTTCTTCGCCTAAGGTGCTCAACAAGGCGAGATTGACTTATTCTTAGCAGCCAACCTATTTTATCGGGACTTTGCTTTAGCAATATTTTTAGCAAAAGCCCAGTCCAAAGAAGCAGTGGCTAAATTTTGCTCTCTGAATCCCAAATCCTAAAATAAAGTATAATGTGAACAGTTCGACTCACCGCTAGATGGTTCTAAAATTACTATTTCACATTTAACACTAATAAGATATTTCCCCTAAGAAATGCCTTAGCTGAAATCATATACCTTGTTTAAACAGTGGTAAGAGCACTATGAATTATATATTTTATGTTTTACAGTTTTTATTTATAGCTGGTGTTATATTATTGTTCTGCCCTCCTGCAGAAGCCTATATCCAATTCACCGTGGGCAGCTTAATAACACAATTAATGCTAAGCGGCTTTTTGGGCATATTAATTACTACTAGACAATCCTTTTTTAGTTTGTTAAAAAACACGGTTAAGCGAATCAACATTTTTGAAAAAAAATCAAACTAAATTTTGATGGCGAACCTTTTAAAAGCTTTAAAAGTAATTGGTAATAATTTCTACGGTTTATTGTTTGGCTTTACGTTAGGGCTTTATATCGACGTAGATAGTGGTGGATTTTGTCCGATCGAACAAATCATTATCTTAAGTATCGGTTTATTCATAATTGCTTTGGCTATCCAGTGTTTTTTCTATTTAATTTTGCGTCAATCGCAGAAAGCGGCCACATTCACTTTTGCCGTCCTTCTCTGGTTCTTTGCCTTTGGTGCCTTTTGCGAATTGAGCTCTCAAGCGCTAACCGGGCTTCGGTTGCCGATACCTAACCCAAACCTATTTCTGTTTGCCTACTGCATAATTGGCATTATAATCCTTTGCATATGCAACAAAGTACCGAATACTGCATTTATGTCAAAGAGCATGAATACAGTTGTTCTGGTCTTTTTTCTACTGATATTGAGTAAAGAAGTCGCTCACGTAATACCTGGGGAACAACTGGCTGACAAAGTGCTTAAAGTGATGCGTAAGCAAAATGGAAACATCGAACTTAGTGCAGCGTCAAAACCTGATATTTACTATATTATCCTGGACGCCGCCACCAGTTTTGATAACTTGCGTGACATATACGATATGCATAATATAGACTTCTCTGATTATCTAAAACAAAAGGGATTTTACGTCGCCACATCAAGTAAAAGTAATTACGATCGCACCAGATTTTCTGTGCCTTCTTCTTTGAATATGAATTATCTAAATTGTTTGACGCCTGTTTTGCCCAAAGATGCAGAAACCGACGCAGCTTTTACCAGACTTATACAAAAGGCTCAAGTGATCACCTCCTTAAAAGAACTTGGTTATAAAATAGTCAACGTTAAATCAGGTGCTACTCTTACCGAATATGATCCCTATGCGGATGTAAATATTGGTTATAGCTTTGGCAATCAGGTTTACACAACCGTTGCACTCGATATGACTGTTTTGGGAGCGATAGAAAATCGCACCGATTTTATAGGCCGCTATTGCAGGGCAAAGCAATCTTGGCTTTTTTCGCACGCAGAAGAAGTGCAAAAGATAAAAGGCCCCAAATTTGTGCTGATGCATATTTTTCTTCCCCACCAACCTTTTCTGTTCACTGCTGATGGTCATCCTTTGCCATTAAATAAACAAATAGATGGCGCAACTTATTTAGAAAAATATAGAGGGCAAGCCATTTATACTTTCAAAGGTACAGAAAAAATAATAGACAAATTACTTATGTTAAGCGCAGACAAACCACCAATAATAATTGTGCAGGGTGATCATGGTCCACAAATGTTTCTAAAAGGGTGGCCATATTCGGAAGCATACTTAAAAGAACGGTTCGGAATACTTAATGCCTATTTTCTTCCTGGCACAAAATCTACCGAATTATATAGGTCGATCTCCCCCGTTAATTCTTTTCGTGTGATTTTCAATCAATATTTTCAGACACATTTGCCTTTATTGCCTGATATTAGTTATTATGCTCGTCCCGAATATGCATCTTGCGAGTGGACTGCCTGGCACAACGATCAGAAAAAATAGAAGCGGAGAAGTATTTTTTATGGAAAGTAAAGCCACAGAGCGAGTGATTATTAATAGATCACCTTCGTCTCTGCGCGACCCAGCTGGATTTATATTTAGTTTAGAAGAAAATCTTTATCGTACAGTAAACCATAATTATAAAACAAACTTTGATTTGCTACTGTCGAGCGGTCTTTATGATCATCTTGTTAGCCAAGAACTTTTAATTGAACATGATCAAGTATCAAATCAATTTATTTCAAGTGAGCTTGATGCTTACCAGATATTAAAGTTGAAGAAATTGCCCTTCATTTCCTATCCAACCGAATGGTGTTTTAGTCAACTAAAAGCAGCAGCACTTTTTACTCTTGAATTTCAGAAAGTTGCTTTGAATTATGGTATGACACTAAAAGATGCTTCGGCTTTTAATGTACAATATCGTGGTACCAAGCCGGTTTTCATTGATATTCTATCTTTGGAAAAGTACGAAGATGGTAGCCCATGGGTGGCCTATGAACAATTCTGTCGTCATTTTTTGGCGCCATTAGTTTTAATGAGTTATCGAGACGAGCGTCTTGCTCAGCTCTTAAGAGTTTATATAGACGGAATACCACTAGATCTTACTTCTGAACTATTGCCTATTAGAAGTTATTTCAATTTATCGGTGCTTACAAATATAATTCTGCAAGCGAAGGCCCAACAATGGTTTAGTAAAGTTACCATGCAATCCCCACCAGTAATAAAGAAAGACGCACTGATGGCTTTGATAAATAATCTGCAAAATCTTATACACGGATTGAAAATGCAAAAAAAGGATTCAACTTGGAAAAATTATTATCAGGATGCTTGTATTTACACTAGCCAAGGCATGATATCTAAACATCAAATTGTAGAAACGCTGTTAGACAAAGCTGGGCCGCGAATAGTTTGGGATCTAGGATCTAACGATGGGAAATTCAGTCGCATCGCCAGCACAAAAAATATTTATACTGTCTCAATGGATTCCGATCATAATAGTGTTGAAAGTAATTACTTAAATGCTTTCAAAGATAATGATCTCCATTTACTTCCGCTTTTGATGGATATAATTAATCCGAGTCCAGCTCAGGGTTGGTCTAGTTGTGAAACTAAATCACTGATTAATCGAGGACCGGTGGATACCATGCTAGCTCTGGCGTTAATACATCACTTAGTGATTACTCATAGCCTTTCTTTATTTAGCATAGCAACCTCTTTTGCCTCTATGTGCAACACTCTTGTTATTGAATTTGTTCCTGAAGACGACCCTCAGGTCCTATACTTACTGAGCTCAAAGCCCGTGCCATTCTTTAAAGAACTCTATAGTAGAGAAATATTTGAAAGAGAGTTAAAAAAATATTTTGTTTTGCGAGATCAAATAAAGATTGATGATTCAGGACGTATAATTTATTTTGCTCAAAAACTTTGAATGTTGGCCAAAAGATAAACTTATCTTTTATTGATGAGCTATGTTGAGGTGGAGGGAACCAAAGGTGGTGCATATCTAAGGAAGCCTATAACAAACATGCAGAAGGCGGCGCATAATGCAACGAGAATAAAGCCGTCGCTAATAGCAAGTAATCCGATTTGCTGCTTCATTGATGTTCCTAGCTCAATTAATGCTCTGTTTCTTGCATCATCAATTCCAGAACCGCCAGAGAATAAATTACTAATCAGCAGTCTTATTCTTTCTTCGGTAAGCCAACCACCGTCCACATGTTGCGCCAAAATTGTATAGTGCAAGGCACTTTGAACTCTCAAGAAGTGCTGCATGACCTCTTTCCCGATCTCAGCCCCAAACAGCCTGATCATTTGGAACCAACAAGATAGGGTGAGCATATTAACCGGACTTTGCAATGCACCAAGGGCAAGTCCACTTCTTAGAATGGCCGTTACCAGTCCTGTCAAAGCAAAGGCAAGTCCAATAGCATTCACCAATTGTGTGATAACGAAAGTCTCTCCTGTCCAACCAGGGTCTATTTTAGAGCTGGCGAAGCAGGAAAGGCCGACTAACAAAAAACCAATAGAGCAGATGAAGCGCGCGTCTACTTTGTATAATAGTAAGCCTGCCAAAGGTGCGGCGATTAGTTCAGGAATTGCTATCCAAGCTAAAACTACTCCTGTTTGGTCTGGACGGTAACCGTGAAAAAGAGCAAGGTATTTAGGCAGAAGAAGAGTGGGAGCAAGTAATAAAAATCGAAAACAAGTAAGCACCACTGCCAACAATAAAAAATTACGCGTAGCCAAAAAGCTCAAGTTGAGCAGTGGATTAGGTTGTCTGAGCCGTCTGAAGATGGCAACTGCAAGCATGAATACACCTGTGATCAGAAAAGCATTTATTATTCCTGAATTAAAGCAATCAAGTCGTTCTGCTTGATCAAGAGCGCAATATAAGAGACTGAAAGCAGTACTTGCATATAAGAAGCCCCATAAATTAGTGCGCGGACCTCTCTGTGGCAAGGGTTGCGGGGGTATACTAAAATAAATGCATGCCATTAGAATTGGCGTGGTAAAAAGAGCATTCCAGAATATCCACTGCCAGGAAAGATGATTCATATACCAAGACTCAAGTGCTGTAGTTATGTGAGTAGAGGCTAAAATGTCTAGCGCGTAAGCAGCAATACCAAAGTGGATGTACTTAAACGGCAAATTTTTTACTATCAGAGTCATTGTAAGAGGATAATATGTGCCGGCTGCTAGCCCGGCAATTAATTGCATGATAATTAATGCGACAATATTATGCGCTACAAATGGGGACAAAAATTCGCTGAGCATAAATATCACACTTGCCCAGAGCAAAACTCGTCTTGGTCCTAAAAGGCCACCCAGAAAAACAGTAAGAGGTCCAATGAACATATTGGCGGCATTGAAAGATGTGGAAACCCAGCTCATTGCGTCTGAGCTAGCGCCAATAGCTCCCTGCACATCAGCTAAACCTATAGACAAAAGTCGCCCCGTAAATACCGATATGAGCGCGCCCATCAAGACACCTAGGATGGCCAAAAATGGATGACTGGTTATCTGGCTCACAGCCGAAGATTTAGTCTGAGTTGTGGCGATATTAGTATTAGGCGTTTGCATTATCAGTGACCTAGCGCCTGTGTCCTGGGTTAATAACTACTATCGCTGACATGCCTGGCCGCAAGCTTGTGAGCTTATCGGCAGACTCGTCAAAACATATTTTGACTGGAATACGCTGGATAATTTTAGTGAAATTGCCACTGGCGTTATCGGGAGGGAGTAATGAGAACTGAGCACCGCTGGCTGGCGCAATTCTTTCAACATGTCCGTTTAAGTGAAGTCCGGGCAAGGCATCGATTTTAGCTGTAGCAAAGTCGCCATCTTTTACATGCCTCAACTGAGTCTCACGATAATTAGCAATTATCCACGGTATTGCCGAGACAACTGTTATTACTTGTGTGCCAGCGCTAACAAATTGTCCTGGTTTGACTTTCAGTTCACCAACAACTCCATCTATAGGCGCACATATAATCGTGTAATCGAGGTCTACCTGAGCAGATACTAGTCCAGCTTTTTTATAAGCAAGATCTGCCACCAGTTGTTGTTCTTCTCCATCAAGGAGTTCTCGCTGTTTACGTTGCGCTGTGTGTTCAGCGAGCCGGCTTTCTACGGCAAGCAGGCTTTTTTCTTTTTCTGCTTTACTGCTTGAGAGTTGATCTATTGATTTGCTCAATTGCGCTTGTCGTGCTGCTAAGTCAGCTTGAGATTTCAATTGCAAAGCTTTTTGCGCTTCGAGATTGGCCATGGAGCGATCATTATCGTCAGCAATTTGTTCCACAGCTTGCTTTGTCGAACTCTCTTGCGCCAATAAAGCTTCTTGCCTGGAACGTTCTAAAAAAGTTCTGGTTACACTAGACGATGCTGCCTTTATGCTTGCTCGGCTTTGAGCAATTGCTGCCTTAGCTGCTTCAATGCCGGCTCTCGCTTCGTCAATTGCTGCTTGGGCAGTTGCTATATTATCATCAGCTTGTTTTATACTAGTGCGGCTGGTTTCCACGGCTAATTGAGCGCCAGTGACTCGGGCATCTTGCTGTTCTTTTCGTTGCTTCATGTCCGCCAATTTTATTTCTGCTTCTCTAACAGCGAGCTTAGCCTGTTCCACGTGCGCTTTATATTCATCGTTTTTGAGTTCTACTAAAATCTGATTTCTCTTAACCTTGTCAAAATCGCTTACGGCTGTCAATCGAACAACCCCTGTTACTTTGGTGCTTAGCGGTGCCAAATCAGCTCTTATATAAGCATCATCAGTTTTTACGGAGCCAAAAGATTCCCACGTTGTCCAAAAACTTGAGATTATAAAAAATAACATGCCAGCAGCTGCAAAAATAATGACAGGAATCAACCAGGTAGGTTTTACAGTATTTTTTTTCGACTCAGTCATTTGTGGTGTCGGAGAAGTTGCCGTTCCAGTAGTTTTTACTGGTGCTTGACCAGCTACACCTTCAGCCGCATTTTGTTTTATTTTTTCATTCTCCGATTCTGCTGACATTTTTTCTCCGTTTTTAGCCTTTGCAATTGTCCTATTGATCCACGCCTAATGCTCTTTCGAACTGTGCTTTAGCTTCCCAGAAAGCAAGTAAGGCTTGATTATAGCTATTGTTGGCATCAGAAAGCTTGCTTTGCGCTTCTAGCACATCTGATAACTTGGCAGAAGTATATTTATACCTATTCAAAGAAACGCGCATTTCTTCACGAGCTGCAGTGCGAGCAAGCTGAGCTGTGTCGATTAATAGGCGAGCTTCGGTTAATTTATTGATCTGGCTATGTAAATCGATGAGCACATTTTCTTTTGTAGTATTAGCAGTTAGCGCAGAACTTTGCTCAACTTTACTATGAGCCTTAGCTTGCATTGCTTTACGCCCCCAGTCCCAAGCAGTCCAGTTAATGAACAAACCTGGGGCAAGTATGTTTCGTGGCATTATTGAATTGTTGAAGCCTGGAAGGGCTATATAAACGACTCCAACGCTGACATCAGGAATATATCTCGACATTATAATTCGCTTCTCTAAATTAACTTGTTTTGTGTGCATGTCAGCCTGCCGAATCTCGGGGCGCATGGATAGCGCTTGGCGCTCAGCCTGGGCAACATCTAATTCAAGCACTTCTGCTGCCGGGATAGCTTCCAGAGTGATACCGGCCTTTAGTTCACGTCCGAGCAATTGATTAAGTCTTTCGCGATCAACACTGAATGCGTTGCGAGCTCTAGTCTGCTCATATTCTGCTTTAGCTAGCTTGGCACTTACTGTCATCTCTTCTACTTTGAGAGAATTTCCCCGCTTAATTTGATCGGCTACTGTTTTTTTGAGCTCATGCAGATACTTGATTGAGTCTTCAGTGTCAGCAAGAAGGCTCTGATCAAGTACAAGTTTGTAGTAGGCTGCTTTAACCTTTGAGCTTGTTTCATCAAGCTGCTGTCGTAATCGTTCTATTGCTATTCTTTGTTCAAGCTTGGCAACTCTTGCCTCAAGTCCAATACGGTATTGCGGCGTAACTGGAAATAAGGCACTCAAAAATAGAAATGCATTGGCTCTTGCTGGCACTAACAGAGAATTAGCGGTTTGATCAGCCAAATAACCTAGAAATTTTATATTTGGAAGCCTGCTCGTTTGCGCAGCCAGGTAGTCCCATTTGAACCGCGAGACTTGAAGATGTGCTTCAAGTACTTCTTTATTGTGTGCTGCAGCTTCAATAACAGCACCACGAAGCGTAATGGTACTCTTTGAATCTATGGCGGGTATCTCATTGCTTGTATATCTTTGATCGATGGCCAATGGCGACAATAATCGGAGCTCTTTTTGGGAATTATCAATTGTTTGGCCATAGTCATTCGAACTCACCGGCATATTTTCGGCGTGACCTACAGCAATGCCAAGAATAGAATATATGCCAAAGATAGTAATAAAACCTAGGCGTTTACGCAGACTTCGCATTGCGGCTACAAACAGGACTTACAGTAGGAGTGTTTAATCCGAGCCGGTATACTTATTGGCTCTGGCTAAAATAAAGTTACACTTTCTAAGAGTTTTGATCCTAAAAATGATCATTCCATGTTACAGATGTAAATTAGATATTTCAAGCGCTTATAACTCACAGTTTATGAGAATGAGATCGAGTTGTCTTTTACCATTTTTTAATATGCGTTATAGTTAAGCAGGTACTAAGGTCTATCATTTTGCACCAAGGGTTGCGGTGAAATGACAAGCTCTAGAAAACGAGTCGTAATTCTAGGCGCAGGTTTTGCAGGCGTAAAATGCGCTCGCAATTTAAGAAAATTGCTGCCGGACAATGAGCTTGATGTCATTGTTTTCAATCGCGAAAATCACATGGTATTCCATCCGCTGCTGGCAGAAGTTGCAAGTGGAGCTTTGCAACCCAAGCATGTTGGAGTACCGCTTAGACAATTGCTCAAAAAAATTCATTTTCGTACTGAAGATGTTTTGAATATAGACATACACAACAATCATATTGAGTATGAAGCCTATGATGGAAAGCGTCAAAAAATGGCTTTCGATCATCTAGTAATTGCGTGCGGTAGTGCCGCTAATCTAGGACTTATTGAAGGAATGGATGAATATGCTTTTGGTCTGAAAACCATTAGCGATGCGCTTGCGATACAAACACATATCATGGAGCAATTGGAAAAGGCTGAAGTGTGTGACAATCTTGAACTTAAAAAAGATTATTTATCATTTGTAGTAGTTGGCGGCGGATTTAGTGGCATTGAGGTGGCTGGTGAAATTAACGAGCTTGTGAGGAAGGGTGCTAGATTTTATAGCAATTTTTCCCCCAGCGATATTTCAGTAACGGTTATTCATTCTCGCGATCAGATTTTACCTGAGGTCAATGCTAAATTAGGAGCATTTGCTCAAAAAAAGATGGAAAAAGCAGGCATTAAATTTATTCTAAACGCCGCTGCAGCTAGTGCACGATCTGAAGGAGTATTGCTCAAGAATGGCACATTAGTCAAAGGACGGACCATTATCTGCACCATAGGAACTACCCCACATCATTTGATTGAGCGCCTAGACATAGCGAAAAATAGGGGGCGAATAGTGGCAGAGGCTGATATGAGCTTGTCAGGGTACCCAAACATCTGGTCTATTGGAGATTGTGCTGCCATAGTTAATCTTAACGACAATGCTCTTAGTCCTCCAATTGCCCAGTTCGCTGAAAGACAGGGAACGCAAGTAGCTAAAAATATTGTTGCTCGCTTAAACAACCAACCCACCCAACCATTTTCTTTCAAAATGCTAGGGTCTCTTTGCTCCATTGGTGGTTTCAATGCAGTAGCAGAAATGTTAGGCTTTCGAATTTCCGGATTTTTGGCCTGGTTTGTTTGGCGGGGAGTTTATCTTATTAAAACACCTTCTATCCCTCAAAAGATCAAAGTTGGGTTGGAATGGGCTACAGACCTAATATTTCCAAGAACATTGGCATATTTGAAAATAGATCGCACAAGGCGAGTTAGTCGTCTCTACTTTCCTACTGGTGAATTTGTTTTTCGCACTGGAGATGCGGCTACCGATTTTTATGGTATTGAAAAAGGGCAAGTAGAAATACTGGGGACTGCAAATGCCTCCGGTAAACAAGATATTCTTGCCATTCTTGGTCCAGGAGATTTCTTTGGAGAAGGAGCACTTATTCAAGGTCATTTGCGCCAAGCTAGTGTAAAAGCACGCACAGACCTTGAATTAGTGGCTATGGGAAGGAATGTCTTTAGTGATATTTCAGGGGCTCTGCGTCCTTTGAAAGATGCTCTCGGGCAAACAATTCGTCGCCGGACAAATTTTTGGAGCAATCTTGGCCAAGCACAAAAGATACTAAAAGACATTCCGCTTGAAACCATTATGGAACCATTGCGGTCTAAGCCACTTAGGCAGAACGCTCTCATAGGTGATGCCGTAGCTGTTATTAATCAGGAGAGATTAGACATTTGTGCTGTGGTTGATGATCAAGATTCATTAGTTGGTATAGTTACACGATCTGATTTGTTTCGCGTGGTTGAAGTGGCTGCCGCTTTGACAAATGGATACACAAAGCATGTCACCGTAAATGATATCATGGTAACAAAACCTATAGTTATATCTATGAACGATTCTGCGCTGACTGCAGTGGACACCATGCGCGAACACGGCTTTAAACTTCTACCAGTAGTGGAAAATAAAGAAAACTGCAAAGTCGTTGGTTATGTTCGAATAGAAAAGATCATGGACTTAGTAATTAAACGACTCACAGTTGATAGGCAGGATTCAGCGTTAACTAGTCATAGTAGATAATGATTCATTATAAATATTCTTTTTGAACTCTTATGCCACTCAGCAATATAAATATTGCCCCTTTGTTTCGGGCTTTCACACACAAAGCGAGGCCATAACTTACTTGTGCTAATGATGTAAGGAGCGACATTCTTCCATTAGGACCATAATCCAATGAACTAGGTATTTAACCCTTTGCCAGTCTAGCTGTTAGTTGTTTAAGTCAGCATAATAACGTGCTTGATCCGAATCTGCTCGAGCACGATCAGCGGCAGCTCTTGCCCGATCTGCGTATTGCTTAGCAGTTGGATCTCCCTTTTGTGATGCTTGATAAATTTTATCTGAAGCTCTTCGAGCAATTTTAGCCGCATAATAAGCTTCAGACGCATCATCGCCAAGTCGCCATTTATCTTTTTCATGTCGTGCTTTTTCTTCTGCATCGTGAGCGCGACTCGCTTGATTTTCGGCTTCCTGCCAGTCACTATAAGCATCGCTGTTCTGCTGCCCGAAAGCGGAGGGTCCTAACGTCGCGACAAATATGTAATAGCAGATGAAAAGAATAGTACGCACAAATTTCATATTTAGGGAACTGTACATTTAAAGCAAAGCGTAAGTTTAGCCAATAATAATCGATAGCAATTCTATCATTCTTTAATATATGCTGAATTAACAAGACAATCTAAAGCGCCAAAACTATGCCAGTTATTTCTACGATGCATCTATTATAGTCAGGCTGGCAAGTTGTAGATTTCACAAATACATCAAACCATGTCACCCAGTCTACTACTCACCTGATCAAAAGACTGGGGCTTCGAGTATGCTATGAACACTTATAATATTATGCTTACTGGATGGTGCTTTCATTAAATAAACTATGATTCCGTCAATATATTTATGGAGTGCTGGCTCAGCATTATTTGCTTTTATTGGCATGTTAATTGCCCACCGCTTCGTCAAGCCAATAGACTTTAAAGAAAATCAACCTGCCCTTGATGCCACGTTGAATATTGTCGGGACCCTGGTATCAATTCTTTTAGGGTTGTTAGTTGCTGCTTCTTTGAATAATTATCAAACTTTGGAATCATCTATAGATTCTGAAGCAACTAGTATTTCTGAGGTGGCTAGACTTTCATTTGGCTTGCCGAGTGATGAAAGAAAAGAAATTTTAAAAGGATGCCTTGACTATTGTGATCGTATTGTCAAAGATGAATGGCCTGCGTTAAAAACTGGACAAGTGAACGAATTGGTTGTGATGAGCTATGCAAACCTTTTGAAACGAATAGTCACTTTTAATCCAAAAACCGCCGGGCAAACAAATATACAAACGGCTCTCATAACTGCCGTACAAGATTGGGGTAATTATCGTCGTCAAAGAATTCTTTGGCTCAATAAAAGTTGGGACAGAAATTTAATGCCAGTATTATTTATGTGCTCATTCATCGTACTTATATTTGCTTATCTCTATGTTAGGCGCAGCTCAATAATTTTGCATGGTTTCTTGATATGCTTTGTTGCTGCAGCACTAGGGGCTAATTTGGGTTTGATATTTATGCTCAATCATCCTTTCAGTGGAGATTGGACAATCCAACCTAGAGGTTTTGAGCTAAACTCGCAATTAATTAAAAAATATACCGATGTTCGTTTATACTAGCAAATCTATATTTTTACTGCAGCTAGACCTTCCGAAAAAGGAAAAGCAAGCGCATATTTAGCAGGGATAACCATATTTCCGGTCTTATCAATATAACCCTGCTTGCTTGAATAACTTTGATCAATCCGCACAGCAGCTCGTCCTTCAGAAAATGCTTCAGCAGCATCGTACTTGGGTGGTATTATCCAAGCTCCAGTCTTATCGATATAACCCCATTTATAGTGATGCTTCTCTATTTTCCCTTCTATGCCGACTGCTGCTAGCCCTTCGTGAAAATCACCGGCTTTATCAAACGCCGGTTGAATAATTACTTTGCCTTTTTTGTCTATATAACCAAATTTGTCCGGACTTAAAGTTATAGCAGCAAGTCCTTCGGAAAAATCTTGTGCTGCACCGACAAATTCTTGAGTTACTTTTTTTCCGTTGCGATCGACATACCAATTCTCTTGCGCACTCTGATCGTGTAAATTTCGCCTGCTTACTCTGAGCAATCCCTCAGAGCACCGACCTGACAATTCAGAATTCTCCGGCTCGAAGACAGTCATTCCTCTTGTGTCTATCAAAGTGTTGTGGTTAAACTTTGCTGGAAAAACAATTGCTCTTCCTTCTGAAAATGGCCATGCGCAATAAAATGATGGTGTCACAGCATAAGCTCCAGATTTATTTATATATCCCATAGATCCATTGGCAAGTTCAACAGCACACAGGCCATCCTGAAAGTACATAAATCCACAATGAAGCCAATGAGGATTAAAGTCTTTTTGAATAATCAAATTGCCTGAATGATCGACAAACCCGCATTTGTCATGAGATTGTACGCAGGCCAAACCTTCTGAAAAATCACCGACTGTGTCATATTGCGGGTCTATAACAATATTGCCCTTCTTGTCTGCAAATCCCCACTGTTTTCCCATAGCTATCGCTGCTAATCCCTCGTGAAAGCTCTTTTGAGTAAGGTACGTATAGCTTAGCGACCCTTCTCCAATACCTCTTACACGATCAAACGTTGCTGGAATAACCAATTTACCTTCTTTGTCAATGAATCCCCATTTTGTTGAAGGCCAAAATGGTATATCAAATATGCCCACTATAAATACTAAAGCGATAATAAGCAAAAATAGCCGAGCCAGCATAAATACCTCAGGCGAACAGACGCTCACACACTAATAATACACGTGAGATTTGACCATAGTTTTGAGTGCTTATGAGTAAGTAAATGGTCCTTGCATTAAATCGCATAAAAAACTTGCCAAGGTGATGTATACATTCAGTCGGGCGCAGTAAAATAAGAGAGGTCTAAAAAAGGGAGATTGATATGTTGAAAAGGGTCGCACTCACTGTAGTATCAGTATTAGTACTGTTTCCACCCGGTGCTTTTTGCACAATAGAGACCGATATAAATAATGCAGACCTGCAAAGAAACGAATTGCTTAAAAAAGTAGCTAATGGTTTAGTAAGTGGCAAAGTTTCAATTGAAGATGCTCAAAAATTAAAAGGCGAACTTGACAATGTTGTTAAGTTGGAGACTAGAGCACAAGAAGATCCTCTTACTAGTCCCGAACGCCTGCAAGAAATTAACAATACATTGAAAGAAATTCAGACTCATATTGATGCTTCAACCCATCCAACAAAAGTTTGGATCGGTATAGATAGTCGCGATAGAACACTTGACCAAAAAATTACTGATGCCTTAGACAGAAAGGCAATTTCTAAAGAACAAGCAGAAGGACTCAAGCAACAATATGATGAGTTACGTGCGCGTGAAGCAAACGGTGATCCAACTCATGGATTTGAATTTGATGATGCCATATCCTTGGCTGTTGATACTCAAACGCTCGGTAGCAATATCGATAAAGCTATTGCTGGAAAGTAAGTCTATTTAGCAATGACAGATCAATTTAAAAATCGCCTTGAGCGATGGAAACGTTCTTTAATCGATCTCACTAAACGTAATCGATTACTGAATTACAATCCAAGTCGCGTCACTACTATTCAAATCAGGAGCGAAGCAAGCACAGAGCTGTTTCGCTTGGTACAGCTTGACGGTAAACCGATGAAATTTTTACCTGCTCAAGAAATACTCGATGCTGTCCCAGCAAAAGATAAATTTTTAGAAACAGTTCTGTCTGAAGAGAAACTCAACGATAGTCTTTTACGTATTTATCGCAAATCATCAAGTTTATTTGAAGAACAAGGATTGAGCACTCTTTTCATGGCTTTAGGGATGCTTGAATGGTATGAATCTGACGATTCAGAAGCACCGTTGAAAGCACCTCTATTATTATTACCAGTGGATTTGACCCGTAAATTAGCATGGCAAGATTTTTCGCTAAAAACTACCGGAGACGATCCTGTTATCAATCCAGCTCTCATTGAACAATTACGGCTGGGTTACGAACTTTTAATGCCTGAGCTTCCGGAAAGTCTGGATGAATTCGATTTGGATTTATTCTTTTCCACCGTACAAGAAATAATTAGTAAGCAAAAACGCTGGCGAATAAACAAAGATATTTATTTGGATTTCTTTTCTTTTCAAAAATTTCTCATGTATAAAGACATGGAGCGCTACGAAGAGCACTATTATCAAAACAGTTTGATTCAAGCATTGTGTAATGCGAGTGGTAGCAAAATTGCTGCTTTGCCGTCCGACATTGAAAAGGCCGATCTCGATCAAGTATTGTTGCCCGAATCAACTTTTCACGTGCTTGATGCTGACTCTTCTCAGCAAAGAGCTATTTTAGCAGTAAAATCAAAGCATAATCTGATTATCGAAGGACCACCAGGCACTGGTAAGTCGCAAACTATCGCCAATTTAATTGCTGATGCTTTATCTGACAAAAAAACTGTTCTATTTGTCAGCGAAAAAATGGCAGCTCTTGAAGTGGTCTACAAACGCTTAGAAACAATAGGATTGCATGATTTTTGCCTCCAGCTTCATAGCCATAAAACTAATAAGCGAGCTGTTTACGATGAAATCATTAGAGTCTTAGATAATACCCGCCCGCTCGACCACACTAAGGACGCTGACCTGACTCACTTAGGATTTTTAAAAGACTTTTTAAATAAATATGCTCAACAATTACACACTCCATTTGGAAAATTAGCCGAAAAGCCATTTGACGTTTTAGGACAACTAGCCTTGGTTCTGGGTAGGGCACCGATTATAGAGGCTCCGATTACCAACATAGCTGCTGTTGATCAAATAAGCCTCCAAGAGACCTGCTCTAACTTACTAGATTTAGTCAATGTACTTTCAGACTTAGGCGATCCTAAAAAGCACTCATGGCATGGCAGTGAATTAAGAGTTATCAGCAATGCCGAATTAGCCACTTTGCATGAAGCTCTGGCAAAGGCAATAAAATCCTATGTAGAAATTATGCAGACGATAAATAGCTTTGCAGAAGAGTTAGGCATATTGGTCCCTAACACAATCAAAGAAATTAATACTTTGTGCGAGGCCGCTAACGCTATTGCTGAGTCGCCGGGAGCCGACAAAACGGACTTGGAAAATAGCAAATGGGATGTTTTACCCGTGGCAGCTATAGATCTTTTAAAACACGGTTATAACTTTGAAAATTTAGAACAAAAAATACTAACTTGCTTTAAACCAGAATTAGTAAATGTAGAACTTACAGATGTGCGCAATCGATTTAATAATTACAGCAAGTCTTGGACTAGATTCATCAAACCAAATTATTGGAAAGACAGACAATTTTTATTAGACTATTTGCTTCCTGATTATAAACATCTGCCAGCCAATGAGTTATCTTTGCATTTAAACGCTATTAAAGCATATCAATCTGAAAAAGCTTATTTAATACAAAAGAACGAAATAGGACAAAGTCTATTTGGTAGTCGCTGGCAGGGTATAGCCAGCAATTGGCGAGATTTAGAAAGATACGGTCTCTGGCTTGTCCGTATGCGTCAATATATTATTGCTGGTATTTTGCAAGAAAAGGCCATTATCTTAATTACTCAAGGAAAGATAAATTCCAAACAAATACAAAACACTACTAAAGAGTTGCAGGAACAATTAGGCTATCTTGTCGCTAGTCTGCAAGAAATTATAGAGAGAGCAAAACTCTCTACCGTGGCTGCCCAATTACTAAGTTCAGATGGTAATATAACAAAAGCTCAAACTTGGCTTGATTCTTTGCTGGCAAATATACAGCGTTTGCATCAACTGACCGTTTATAACGATAAATTAGCCATTTGCTTAGCAAGCATAGCCGGTCCAGTGATCAAGCGGTTTTTGGAAGAAAAGTATGATACATCTCAATTAGTACAAACATTTAAGCGATTTTTCTATGAAAGATGGCTGGATTTAGTATTTATAGAACGTCCTCGCTTAGCCGCTTTCAATTCCTTAGTTCATGAACAAAAAATTGATGACTTTCGTGGCTTAGATCTAAAGTCAATCAAACTATCTCGTCAACGTTTGCTGCACAAACTATACACTGGCCGTGAATTACAATTAGCCAATCCTTTATTGAGTATCGAACTTGGCATTTTGCAACGTGAATTGCGAAAGAAAGCCAGACATATACCATTGCGCAAATTATTTACTAAAGCACCTAATATCATGCGGGCAGTCAAACCTTGCTTTATGATGAGCCCAATGTCAGCAGCTCTATTTTTAGATCCAAATATTTCTAATTTTGATTTAGTAATTTTTGACGAGGCTAGTCAGGTATCTACAGAGGATGCAGTCGGTTCTTTAGTTCGCGCTAAACAAGCAGTGGTAGTCGGTGATCCTAAACAATTGCCACCAACTAACTTCTTTCAAATGCAAATTCTGCAAGCAGACGAACAAGCGGCTGACGAAGATAGCATATTAGATGATGTGGACAGTGTTTTAGATGAATTTGTAAGCGTTGGCTTTCCCAAGCAGTCATTATTGTGGCATTATCGCAGTCAGCACGAATCGCTGATTGAATTTTCAAACAGACATTTTTACAAGAATCTACTTACTTTTCCTGCTCCGCATAATGGTAACGATGAATTGGGTTTGCAATTTAATTTTGTCGGTGGAGTTTATAAAGGACAAGGTGTCAATCCAATCGAAGCAAGAGCTGTAGCCGAGGCTGTTTGTGAGCACATAAAGAAACATCCTGATTTATCTTTAGGGGTTGGCACTTTCAATATGAATCAGCAACAATTGATTCTAGATGAATTAGAGCAACGTCGACGCAATGATCCATCGTTAGAATTTTTCTTTGCCAAAAAAGGCGAAGATCAGTTTTTTGTCAAAAATCTGGAAAATATACAAGGCGATGAGAGAGACGTAATTATTATTAGTATTACTTATGGTCCGGACGAATTTGGACGTATAAGATACAATTTTGGTCCAGTAAATGGAGAAAATGGTTGGCGTCGTTTAAATGTAATTTTTACTCGTGCCAAGCGCTGTTTGAAAGTATTTTCTTCTATGCATGGAGATGAAATTGATCCAGCAAAGGTACAAAGCCAAGGCGCTAAGCTCTTGAGAGACTTCCTTATTTTCGCTGAGAAACGACCGCGTGACTTAACTATATCTAACACTAAAGTCGAAATAGATACTCCATTTGAACTCTCAGTATATGAGGAATTGACTAAACGTGGCTTAAATATCGTTCCGCGAGTTGGCCAATCCGGTTATCGTATAGATTTTGGTGTTATAAGCAACGAAGATCCTAATTGCTTTATTGCTGGTATAGAATGCGATAGCACAAATTACTATTCTGCTTCAACTGCCCGCGATCGCGATCGGTTAAGACAAAAAGTATTAGAGGATTTAGGCTGGACTATCATACGAGTGTGGTCGATTGATTGGTGGCGTGATAAAGCAGGACAAATAGAACGGGTCCTTAGAATGATTGCGCAAGCTCAGAATAAAGAGGTTTCTCCAGCAAACGACAGTCAATCCGTTGAAATATCCGAGGTAATTAATTTAGAACCAACCAAACATAATTTTGACCCGATTATTCAAGAGTCTACTGCTCCCCATAGAGCATTTGGTAATCTTAATGATTCATCCAATGCTGTATACTTAAATGACGATCAAGCGCCAAGTGTGCCACCATATAAATTGACCCTACTAAGTCCTTTTGGTACTGCAGAAGAATTTGCTCAAGTACCTGGCGCACAAATTGTCGAAATATTGCAACGCATTATTGTGCGCGAGACTCCGATTCATATTACTGATATTTCAAAACGAGTGGCTTCTTTTTGGGAAATCACTCGTTTAAATAAACAAATAAAAGAAAGAATTGATCAGTCCCTATCTGAGCTTGTACGCCTTAATAAGATAATAATAAAGAGCGACTTTATTTGGAGTCTGCCAGAACCCGCTAATATGGTTCGTAATAGACAAGGTTTAGATTATGTTTTTGATCCGGACCAAATTTGTGCTGAAGAATACGAACAGGCCGTTACGCTAATATTGCATGCATATGGCACGCGTATAAAAGATCGCTTAATCCAAGATGTGGCACGTCTTTTAGGTTTTGCCAGAGCAGGACAAAAAATTACTTTGCATGTTTCTGACATAATTCAAAAACTTACAGATACTAACAAAATTACCAATGTCGCCACTGGTTTAACGCTTATCAAGCCTGAGCTAGAGAGCGAACTAATTCCGCTAAATAGCGAAGCGGAAATGATTAATACTATGCCAACCCTGTAACATCATACGTAGCGCAAAATAGAATGAGTCTGAATAGGCGTAGTCCTTGCCGGACAGATAAACATTCGCTAATAAGCAAGTTATCGAGTTATCAAAAGTGAAATAAGTTGGAACCTTATTCTAATCTTGTTGTTCGATTGTTTCCGCACATTCAGCGGACTTAAAACATTGGACATAGTTTATATACTCAAACTTTAAAGATAATCTTGTATGATATATCCGTTGTATAGCTGCCCATAAGCGGCATAACTTTTATTAGCATTAATTCATGAGGGCCAAAGATGAAAATTAAAACACCATTGTTCATTCTCGCACCGGTGGCCATTTCTTTCTTATTGAGCAATGTGATTTCTTCGGCACAAATGCCTCAACAATACGCAAACCCTAATCAGACCGCAATGATCTTCTATCCTGTAGAACTAGGTCCGGACGGAAAGCAATATATAACTACCAAAGCTGGCTATAAAGTAAGCGTACCAGGACTGGGAATTGCGCCTAATGCTGGACAAATAGCTGTGTATAGAGATCCGCAAAATAATTTTTGGTATGTAGATAAAAATGGAAATCCAACGCCGGTTTCTCCTCAACAAATGCAGAGTGTAATGTCTCAAATGCAAACGCAATCGATGCAGCGTGGACAAGTACAATACGGACAATATCCTCAGGGAATGCCACCACAGAATATGTACGGGCAGGCAGCAGCACCAGCAGCTGCGGCTGCTCCGGTCGCTGCGGCCCCAAGCCAACCTCAACAAAGTAGCAATAATAATAACGGAAGCTCAGCGATGATGACAGGACTTGCTGCTGCAGGCGGGGCTGCTATGGGCTCAATGGTAACCAATTCTATGTACAACAATAATAATTCACAGTATGGTTACGGTGGTGTGCCTTATGGTTCGCCAGTTTATAAACAACCAAATGGACAATATTATTATGCCAATCAAGCTGGTAAGCCAGTTTATGTAGCACCAAATAGCACCAATGCTGCAGCCTATAGTGAATATGATAAGCAACCAAGCGCTTATTCTGGACAGCAAGCCCAAGCTGCCTATCAACAGCAGCAGAACGAACAAAACGCGGCAAAACAACAAAACGAACAAAAAGCTCAATCGGCTTATACTCAACAACAAACGCAAAATGAGCAAAAGCAACAGCAAGCCAAACAAATGGCTGAACAAAACGAGGGCTCTGGACGAAGAAGGGGTCGTCATAAGGATGAATCTGCCTCAGCTCAATCTGTGCAGGCTGCTGCAGAGCAAAACGGCTCTGAAAAGAGAAGAGGACGTTTGCGTAGGGATGATTCTGGCTCAAATGAACTGGGGCAGGGCAATGACGCAGGGCGCTTAGGCAGACGTTTTTGAGAACAATAGTTTTTTGCATTAGATTATTAAACTTGAATTTTCTAGTTGAGCTGCCATAACACAAATGAAAATCATTGCTAAAGCGGCATGGATTGACAAATTCAGCGCTCGGGTTCAATATGTAATTATTGACTGGTTTATACCCATTCTGGAGGTATTGCGATGACTTGTACAACTCATAATAACCATGAGCACAAACATAGTACTGGTTGCGGACACAAAGGTATAAAGCATGAGGATCATATAGATTATTTGCATGAAGATCATTTGCATCACATGCATGGTGATCATGTTGATGAGCATTCTTTATCTCAAAGCAATCAAAATAAGTCTACTTGTACGCCCGAACACAAATGTTCTACGCATGAAGCGTCTCATAAACATGGTATTGGCTGTGGACACGAAGCGGTGCCGCATGATAACCATGTTGACTATTTAGTCGGCGAGCATTTGCATCACCCATGCAATGATCATTGTGATCATCATGGTTACGTGGCAATTGCTTAATCATTCTTGAGCTAAGTAAAACACGATAAAGAAAATCTTTCATCAATTAATAATTCAAGAAGTAGATTGTCAGGGGCTGGACTGGCACTATTCCTATCGATAAGTGATGCACTTTCTCAGCCATTTCCAGCTAACTTGGCACACCTTACCTTCTTTGTTGCAAAGTCCAAAAACGTACTTTTGTGTTTCAAGAGGTATTTTAGCGCAATAGTTTTAAGTACTTTGTTATCCGTATATATTTTACATAAACATCTAGCGCTAGTACTAGTAAACTGGAAGTATGTGTTCTTTTCGACTGGGCGTTGGTTCAGCGAAAAGTAGAAATTCTAAATAGGGTGACATGCTTTCCAGGAAGTTTAGTTACCTATAAATAGACTGGCACCATTGGGGCTTTTTGTGGGTAATAGTATTTGTTCAAAATTGAAAATGTCTGCCAGAATAGCCTGCCTGATCATTTTATTGGTCAATTCTATTCAAGTAGCATTTACAGCAGACAATAGTTCAAATAAATCTGCTGAACCACCAATAATACAGCTTCATCCGCGAATAGAACAAAACGTAATCGATAAACCATTCACGCTCAAAGGGGCGGTTGAATATGCGCAGCAATATTATCCACAAATGTTGAGGGGGCAGTCTGAGGTGCGTGCCGCAACGAGAAACGTCACTATTCAAAAAATGAATGAATATTTGCCAGATGCATTGCTGCAATATCAAGAAATCCTAGCCAGTCATAATAAAACCTCCCAAATATTTTTTGGTAGTCCTGTGTTCCCGGCGATAAGCGGTCCTTCGACGGGTAACAATACTGACATGACACCAATATTTTTTGCTGCAGGAGGGTTTAGCATTGATTGGGCACCACTCGATTTTGGACTACACAAAGCAAGAATAACGCTTGCTAAAGCATTAGCCGAGCAAGTGCGCAAACATTATGCTTCTACTAGTTTGGATATTGCATTGACTGCGGCGAATGCCTATCTGGACGCTGTAATTGCAATCGAGCAAGTAAAAGCAGCTGAATTAAATTTGACATCCTTCCAACAATTCCATCAAGTCGTGCATGCGCAGGTAGAGGCGTCATTGAAACCGGGTGCAGATGAGTCATTAGCTCTTGCTCAATTAGCCAATGCTCAAAATAACCTCATTCGAGCAAAACTATCGCGAGATTTGTCGTTTGCGAATCTTGCTAATTCTATTGGCTTAGGTGGTAAGCGTATTGACATAAATCCGATAGGTATTGCAGAACAGAATGAACCGGCGAATATCCAAAAAGGGCAACCAATATTTGAAGACGTACCAATTTTGCAAGCCTCAAATGCAGCATTGCTATCAGCAATTGCTCAAAAGAAAGTTCTGGATAAAGAATATTATCCCATTTTTCATTTCCTTGGTGGTGTAAATGTGAGAGGCTCAGGCTTAAGCCCCACAGTGGCAGGTCAGCGTCAATCAGCAGATGCAAGTGGCGTTTTGCCCACAGTTCCTAATTATCAAGTCGCTCTTATTATAAACTGGAATTTTTTAGATATTTTCCGTTTGCATCAAGAGAAAAAGGTACAATTAGAGCGTATTTATCAACAGCAACAAGATTACAATCTAGTCTTACAAAATCTCCGTACAGAAGACATGCAGGCTCGTGATCGTGTGCAAGCCGCTCTCGATTTAGCCGCAAATATGCCAATTCAAGTGCAAGCTGCCGTAATTGCTACACAGCAAGCAGAGGCTCGTTATAAGACCGGTCTTGGATCGATTGCCCAAGTTGCTCAAGCAAACGAAACACTAGCTCAATCGCGCGTGCAAGAAGCAATTGCTAAAGTGGGTGTTTGGCGAGCTTTATTGTCTGTTGCTTCTGTGCATGGCGACATACAGCCATTACTCTCAGAAGCAGATCATATTCAAAAAGGTATGTAGAACATGTGGTTAATAAGATTAGCAATGCGGCGCCCAGTTACCATAATAGTAGCTGTTGTAGCCACGGTGCTACTCGCCGTTTTAGCAACAACCAGAATGAAAGTAGATATTTTCCCTGCCATTGATCTGCCTCGGATAACTGTTATTCAGCCTTATGGAGGTATGGATGCCACCCAATTGGAAGGCTACTTGGTCACCTTTTATGAACAACACTTTTTTTACATAAGTGGTGTTGATCATGTTTCTTCGCGTTCTATCCAAAGTGCTTCAGTGATAGATATATATTTTCAACCAGGAACAGAAATGGCGGATGCTATGGCTCAAGTTGTTGCTCAAGTGCAGCGTTCTCGATCATATATGCCCCCAGGTACAGTGACACCATTTATTGTCAGATATGATGTTGGCAGTGTACCAGTTGGGTTTTTAGTTTTTTCTAGTCCGACTCGTAATTTAGGTCAAATTCAAGATATTGTGTATGCACGTGTCCGGCCGGTAGTCTCAACCACACCTGGTGTATCAACACCACCACCATTTGGCGGCAACCAGCGCTCAATTGTAATTACAGTCGATGCCAGCAAATTAAATGAATACCATTTGTCTATCGAAGATGTGGTGAAGGCCATAAATAATGGCAATGTAATCGAGCCTTCAGGCGTCGTCCGTACTGGCAATTTACAAAGAATTTCTTCAATCAATTCAGTTGTCGGAAACATTCAGGAAATGGCTAGTATTCCTCTAAAAAACGTCTCAGGAACAGCTGTAGTTTATTTGCGAGATATCGCATCGATACAAGACACAACAGATATTCTCACCGGTTACGCCCTGGTAAACGGGCGGCGGACCGTGTATATGGCCATTTCCAAACAGGCTAGCGCCTCTACTTTGTCTGTCGTGGAAGGCATCAAACAAAAAATTTCTTATATGCAATCGCTTTTGCCCGAAGATGTGAAAGTTTCATTTGCTTTTGATCAATCGATTTATGTCACTGAATCTTTAATAGGGCTTTTAATAGAAGGGGGAATTGGCGCACTTCTTACTGGCGGCGTTGTTTTATTATTCCTGCGTGATTGGCGCAGCTCTTTAATTGTTGTTTTAAATATACCTTTTGCTCTTTTAGCTGCTGTAGTCGGTTTGTGGGTCAGTGGACAGACAATTAATATAATGACGTTAAGCGGGCTTGCCTTAGCTGTGGGTATTCTTGTCGATGAAGCAACGGTGACAATTGAGAATATTCATAGCCATTTAAGCCGGGAGCGACTTTTATTTAAATCTATCTATGATGCCTCATTAGAGGTAGTTATACCAAGGTTGTTGGCAATGCTTTCAGTAGTCTCGGTATTTTTGCCCTCTTTCTTTATGGTAGGTCCAACTAAATCGTTATTTGTACCATTATCATTAGCAGTGGGATTGGCTATGTTCGCTTCATATATATTATCTGGCACATTTGTGCCAGCAATGAGCGGTTGGTTATTAAAACCCCATTCCCATGACGTTAAGACAGCTAAAACAGAATCTGCGTTAATAGGCCGCTTGCGGTCGAAGTATCAGCGAGCTCTTATAAGACTGTTCGATGTTCGCACTGCTGTGCTATGCATTTTTGTCTTAGCATGTTTAACTTCACTACTAATCTATCCTACCTTAGGAACCGAAATATTTCCCACTGGTAATGCCAAGGGTTTTCAATTACGACTGAAAGCACCCATAGGCACTCGCTTTGAAATAACAGAAGACATAACCAAAGAGATACTGCAAACCATAAACAATGATGTTGGCGCAAATAACGTCGAAGTGTCAATTAGTTATGTTGGCTCCCAACCCACAACCTATGCCATAGCTAATGCTTATATGTGGACCAGTGGTCCTCAGGAAGCAATAATACTTGTGTCTTTCAAAGAAAAGGCAAAAGTGCAAATAAAGTCCTTAGAAGAGCGCTTGCGCAAACAATTTGCTAAACAATATAAAGACTGTCAATTCACATTTGAAGCTGGAGACATTGTCAACAAAGTTATGGATTTTGGTGCTTCTACTCCTATTCAAGTAGATATTGATGGTCCAAATTATGACAATGTTAAAAGCTACACTTATCAGCTATTAACTGAATTACAAAAATTGAAATCTTTACGGGATGTTGGAATTGTTCAACCATTGGATTATCCTACGGTGGACGTTATTGTGGATCGAATTAGAGCTGGCCAACTTGGGGTAAGCGTAAGAGATGTTGGGCAAGCTCTAGTTTCATCCACTTATTCCAGTCGATTTGTCACCCCTATCTATTGGCGTGATGAAAAAAATGGACTATCGTACCAGGTACAAATACAAGTCCCTCAGGGCGACATTGATTCTGCACAAGCGGTTGGCAATATCCCGATTAAAACTGGTAACTATGCTGGCCCATTTGTTCGCGATGTTGCTAGTGTTAATTACGGCACCATGCCAGGCGAACTAGATCACTACAATATGCGCCGCACTATTTCTATCTCTGCCAATATAGCGACTGATGATCTGGGGGGAGCAGCCAAAGATGTAGAACAAGCAATAGATCGGCTTGGACACCCACCGCGCGGGTTAAAAGTGACAATTCGCGGACAAGTGCCAACCATGCATGAAACATTCTTTGCCCTAAGTCTAGGTGTAATCTTTGCCATCGTCGCTATTTTTCTTTTACTTGTATCTTTTTTCCAATCCATAACTCTCTCGCTCATAATAATTTCTATTGTTCCGGCCATTTTATTTGGTGCCTTGCTTGCTTTGCTTTTGACACATACAACCCTCAATGTACAATCATTCATGGGAGCAATCATGGCCACAGGTGTGGGCGTAGCTAACAGTATCCTGGTGGTTGTATTCGCAGAAGAACGACGTGCCCTAGGTATTTCAGCAAAATCTGCTGCAATCACAGGAGCAGCTGCTCGACTGCGTCCTGTTTTGATGACTAGTATCGCTATGATTGCGGGAATGATTCCTATGGCTCTTGGTCTAACTGAGGGAGGTGATCGTGCAGCACCGCTTGGCAGAGCTGTTATAGGGGGACTGTTAGTATCTACAAATGCAGTTTTACTGATTCTGCCAATTGTTTATGCTATCGTACAACGGAAAGCAACTCGTAAAGGTGTTTCTATGTTACCGGAGGATAACGCCGAAAATGCACAAGGGGATATGGAGATGCGTTTAGATGAAAATTCATCGGGAATGGTAAAACACTGATGACATTCAAATTAAATACATTGGGTTACATCGCTCTTGTCTCTTGCACTTTACTATTCTCTTCGTGCGGCAAGAAACAGGCTGCAAATCGAGAATCAGAAATGCCAACAATAAGTGAAGAAAAGCAATTACCCACTATAACTGTAGTAAAAGTGCAAAAACTTAAGCTAAACAGCCAACTGAAATTACCCGGAGAACTTTTAGCTTATCAAAATGTGCCTATCCATGCCAAAGTAGAAGGATACATAAAATGGATAGGAGTAGATAGAGGCTCTATAGTCAAAAAGGGACAAGAGATGATCACAATCTTTTGTCCTGAACTTGAAGAAAAGGTCAAGGAGGGTATGGCTAAGCTGGCTTCTGCAGAGTCTTCTTACAAACGTGCTCAATCAACGGAAGAGAGTGTAAAATCTAAATTAGTCGAAGCCCAGGCCAGACTTGACGCGGATTCTTTAACTTTCCAGAGACTCGAACGCGCTGCTAAAACACCAGGGGCAGTGGCACAAAACGAAGTAGATATCCAACAAAAAGCTGTAGAATCAGATCATGCGCGTGTTGAGTCTATCAAGCAAGAAATAGCGGCAGCTAAGAATTTGGTTTTAGCCGAAGACCATAATGTTCAAGCAGCCCGAGAAGTTCTAAACGCTATAAAAGATATGAATGCATATTTAACTATTAAAGCGCCATTTGATGGTGTAATTACCGAGAGAAATGTACACGAAGGCAGCATTGTGGCCGTAGACGCAGCCCGCAATGCAAGCGCACTACCTCTGTTACGAATTCAGCAAAAAGATATTTTACGCCTAGTAGTGTCCATACCTGAATCTTCGATTTCCGGCATGACACTTGGGCAGCAAATAGAGTTCAGCGTACCTGCTTACATAGGTAAAGCATTTTATGGAGTAGTAGCGCGTCCTGGTTATGCCTTAGATACTTCCACTCGCACTATGCCTGTAGAACTCAATGTATATAATACTGACGGTTCTCTTGAACCGGGTATGTTTGCCACTGTTCATTGGCTAGTGACACGGCCCTATGAAACTTTATTTGTGCCTTATTCTTCTGTAGACTCAGATCTCAAAGGTACCTATGTTAATCGTGTTAAAGACAACGTTATTGAACGTATTCCGGTGCAACGAGGACTATCGATGAATAATCTTGTTGAGATATCTGGTGATGTAGCAGAGGCGGACACAGTAGCGCTTAAAGCTACTAATGAATTAAAAACAGGCACACATGTAATTATAAAAGTAGCGGATGAGAACGACTTAAAAGATAGTGTTAAGCATTCGTCTGCCGGAGGCGAATGATGAAAATTCGCCAAACGCTCAGTCTCTCTATTATATATTATTGCTCCATTTGTTCTGCATTTTCTCAACCTAGCACAGTGAGCAACGGCAGTTCTATTGCTCCCAGTAGCGGACAACTTGAGAATTATGGCTTGAACGCACTGCAGAGCGGACAAACGGAGAGCGCTTTTCCAACCAGGCACTATCGTCTTCAAGGCACGGGAATCGGCAGCTCTTTCATAGGCACCACTTCACCAACTTCTGAAAGTACACCAGCTACAAAAACAGTAAATCCTCTTCCCACAAGAGTGACCGCTCCACAATTTCGCTTACCCAAATTAGATTCAACTTTTCCGGATATAAACAATCCGGCTGTGCAAACATTTACTCCTACCGTACCCAGGCAGCCACATACTAGTGCGTTAAGCAGCGCTCTGTATAAATCAACTTCTTTTGATTCAACCCCTTCCGGTTTAGGATTAGAGACACTGCCATCTTTCTCTAGCGGCAGATCGATGACAGATCAAATGCAATTTGATAGTTTTAATTCGTTTAGATAATCGCATATCTATTTTTTAGTTAAGTGTTCCATATCATCATTTCTTTTCAGCACAGGCCAATGCTCCTAGGGCGCCTGCATATCCTGCAATTGCTGCCCAATATAAAAGGCCAATTCCCCAGTTAAGGGAAATGAGTACTGCTAAAACAGACCCGGTTACAGAGCCAGCTCCATTAATTCCCCAATACCAAGGGACCATTTGTTCATCATCCCTTGTTGCCACAGTTAAGCCCACCGGAAAAGCCATCCCCATAAAGAAACCCGCAGCACAAACTAATGTTGCCGATAGCATGATGCGAACCATGGTTTCGCTTTGAGAGAAGGCAGTAATTGTAACTGGTATTAAACAACCAATCACAGCTAAAGCTACTATTATTGGTATGAGGCGCGGCCAGAATTTTTCTTGGAATAAAAGTCCAAATCTTTTACTAAAGTAGCTTCCCAAGCCACTGGAAAGCAGCAAAAAGAAAACTACTACCGAAATGCCATATACAGGATGCCCAAGAAATACGATCAAGCGCTGAATGAGTGAAATTTCCACAAACATATAAGTAATGCCAATCAACAAAAAGAAACAAGCAAGTGGCGCAGATGCCTTGCTTGTAATGACAGTATTAGTAAATTTAATTGGCAAATAAATACACAAATACGTAAGGGCAATACTGATCACCAATACACAAACCAGAACCATTACTGCTGCCATATTGGCATCATACAAATAAGATTTAAGGTTGGCGTCAAAGAGATGCGAAGGCTTCAACATATTAAAGAAAAAGGGACTGTCGTCTGTAGGAGGCAAAATATTTATCGGCATTGTTGCAGCTACGGCATTAAAATCTTCTCCCGAAGCTATTTTGCCTATCAGATCATCTTCAGCAAAATCAGGACTTACTACAATGTCAAATTGATAGCGTTTTGCAATTTCCAAAATCTCCTTTAAATCAGAAGTAGAGAATGGCTGATTACAAACAAGAAGTGTTCCTACTCCTACGGCATCTGGATCTGAGACCGACATATTTCGAACAAGAACGATATGAGTCCTTGGATTGGCCACACCCATTTGTTTAAGAGCCTGAGCAGTTAATCCCACCAGTCTCAATATCTCGCCGCGTCCTTTGTGCGTATACCAGCGTGAAACAGTGAAAATGCCATGATCAGTTAAGTGGCTAAGAAAAACTTTCCAAGCTTCAACGGTATAAAGTGAGGCTTCGGTTAAAACATATGCACCATTAGTAGTAGCTGCCCAAGTATCGATAAAGGGCATTTGTATAATGTCATAGTGTTTGTTGTGTCGAGAGATATAACTACGGGCCTCATCATTTATAAAAGAAACTTTTGCATTTTGGTCAAGATGCCCAGTGAAATCACCAAAGCGTTTATTTACAGCGTTTAGAGTATTTTCATTTATTTCTATACCGGTGACATGCTTTGCATCAAAAACAAGTGCTGATATTAAATCTTTACCTCCACCAGCTCCTATGATAAGAACATTGGGGCTGGGAAATAAATAATAGGCTAAATTTGTGATGTCATATTTGAATACTGCTAGATTGCTCAAAACAGGATCCCAGCCAATGAGATTAGTCCTCGCAGAACCATCTATATCGAGATTTAAACCACGTATGCGCTGTTTAGAATGAAACACCTTGCTAATCGCAGCGGATACATAAACTGACGACGCTGGGTCACCAGATACGGCAATCCAAGAAAATGAGTTCCAACGTTCGTACAAAGGACAGCTTACTCTAGTTCCTTTTGCCCACAATATACGCATGAGAGGATTCTGGTCGAAATAACTTTTAGCATTTACAGCTAAAGCTATGGCTAAACAAACTAATACAACACTGCAACTAGAAATTAGACGTTTGGATTTTGCAGCAATGCTGAATATCAGTCCACAAAGAGCTGCCAATAGAGAAACTAAGAGAACAGCACTTATTCCGTCAAAAATACTTAAAGTCCATAAAATGCCTAAACAACCCAGACTGGCACCAATTAAGTCAACTGCATACAACTCGTTAAATTGTGCCGCGTAACGGGTGAAAATGAAAGATAAGAGTATGCCACCAAAAAGAAAAGGCAAACTGATCGACGTATAAGTAGCCGCAACATTTAACGGAATCAATTGACCATCTTGAATAAGACGAATATTTATATGTAATAGCATGGCCAATACTGAAGACAAGGCAAAGCCAATGGCGCATAGAGAGGAAACTGAGAATATATTTTGTTTTTCAAACCATTTTTCGTAGGCAAAAACCAACATACCACCAACCGATATGCCAAACATAGCTATTGATAAGGCCAAAAATGAAAAGTGATAATACATGGTCACACTAAAAATGCGCGTGAGTAATAACTCGTACATCAAGGTACAAAGAGCAATTAAAAACACGCCTATAAATATAGATTTATTTGCTTTAGTGAGGTTTTCGGGACACTGTTTCATACAAGACCGCCAATCAATATTATTTGGTTATAGATAAACCACCTTGAACACCAGAAACAAGAAAGTTTATATTATTTAGCCAATGCTGATCCGCTTTTTGCCCTGCCGGTAATTTTAATTTTCCATCCCTATCTTTTAAAGGTCCTTTAAAAATAACGAAGTTGCCATTCTTAATAGCATTTTCTGTGGCTAATACTTTATCACGCACATTCTCAGGTACTGCTTGACCAAAGTCGGCTAATTTACAATGGCCACCTTCTAACCCTTGTTTGTATGAGACGGGCTTCCAAGTATGATTAATAACTGATTCAGTAATTTTGACAAAAAGCGGTCCCCAATCTTGGCAGGCACCAGTTAACCAACCTTTTGGTGCTAGCGAATGACCGTCGGTGTAATAACCACATGAATAGACCCCAAATTTTTCACAGGTCCGCAAAACTGTATTTTGATTATCTTGAGCGTGAGCTATAACGTCACAACCATTATCAACTAAAGTCTTTACGGCATCAGCTTCCATTGGAGGATCAGACCAAGTATTGATCCAAATAACGCGGGTTTCTATTTTGGAATTTACCGATTTTGCTCCTAAGGTAAAAGCATTTATTGCAGCCAATATTTGATTTATAGGATGCGCAGCAATAAAGCCTAGCTTATTGCTTTTAGTCATATATCCTGCAACAATGCCAGCCAAATACATAGGCTGATACAAACGTGTGAAATAAGTACCGATATTTTTGCTGGAGTACTCGCGATTAACTTGCATAAATGTAACTTCAGGATGGCGACTCGCCACCCGTATCACTGGCTCAAGATAGCCATAAGAAGCCGTAAAAATAAGGCGGCAGCCCTGCGAGATCATTCTTTCTAGAACTCGTTCAGCTTCAGCGCTCTCAGGTATTTTTTCAGCTATCATTGTTTGGACACGATCGCTCAATTTTTTTTCTAAATACAGTCTGCCTTGATTGGTGGAATAATTCCAGCCCCAATCAGAGATTGGTCCAACTGCAAGAAAACCAACCTTTAAAACATTTTGGTTTGCGCCAGCCGAGGAAAATGGTAACCACAGAATAAAAGTTGCCATACAAGCGGCTAAGACAATGCTGGCAAAAGCGACAAACGATATTGATCTGGACTTTTCAAACAACAGTGCGATCTCCTTTAACATTGATCAACATTACGATTTGCATTTATTTTTTGGCAATACTTCCCTCTACTCCAGCTACCGCCCAATTCATGCCAGATAAATCTTTGTCAGTTAAAACTTTTCCCTGTTTCACTTTTAGATTCCCATCCCTATCCTTTAGTGGTCCTTTAAATATGAGAAGCTTACCTGATCCTATTTCTCTTACTACTTTATTCGCCTCATTGCTAACATCAACGGGAACTGACTTGCCATAGGACAATAGCCCTACATAACCGTCTTTTATACTGTAAAGATAATTGCCTGCTTTCCAAGTATGATCAATTACAGACTGGGCAATCTTTATATAAAGTGGACCCCAATTAAATCCCTGACCATTTAGCCAACTCTTAGGAGCAAGTTTTTGAAGATCGGCGCCAAAGCCAATACTATAAACACCATTTGCCTCACAAGTTTTTACTGTTGTCATAGATGAATCCAGTTCAGAAGCGATCACGTCTGCACCCAAATCAATCAATCCCTTTGTTGCTTCTGCCTCCAAGGTACCATCCTCCCAAGTATTAAGCCAAACAGCCCTTACAACGATTGTCGGATTTACAGATTTTGCTCCTAACGTAAATGCATTCAACGCAGCAATTAGAATTGGTACAGGATGCCCACCTATAAAGCCTAATTTGTTCTTCTTTGTTACTTTGCCTGCCACTACTCCTAGTGCATAATAAGACTCATATTGTCTTACAAAAAAAGTACCGACATTCGTCACAGACGGCGGAACACAACGCTGGCACTGCATAACAATAACGTCAGGATGTCTAGCAGCCGCTCTCAAAGCTGGCTCTAAATATCCGTAAGATGTGGTAAAAATAAGCTTATTCCCTTGCGCAATAAGCTTTTCTATCACACGTTCAACTTCAGCGCTTTCTGGAACATTCTCTATTACGGTAGTGGTCACTTTTCCTGCCATCGCTTTTTCAAGAAATAAACGTCCTTGATTATGCGCATAATTCCAACCCATATCATTTCCGCGACCAACAAGGATAAAACCAATCTTCAAAGGCTCCTTCTTAATTTCGCTATTGGCAATTACCGGACAGAAAGACCAAATCAATAAAGCCAGTGTTAAAACAACAATCATTCTTTGCATGTCGAAATCCCCAATGAAGAAGGTCTAATTCACCCTAATAATAAAGCTAGACTATACTAAGCAAGAGTAAATCAAGAGTAAATGTAGTTAATGGCTTGGCCATTATCCTCTGATCAAATCGATTGAGTTAATTGGTTAATAGCGCGTATTGAGGGTGTTTTAGCTATAACATAGTGTGTGTTTGTAGGGGAAGAAAGCGCATAAATAAAGTGTTTTCATCTTGCAACCAGTGCAATACCATACTGGCTAGATCTTTCGAATTACCTGAAGGTCCGCCCGCAATAGGATTTAATTGACGCCATACAAACTTATTACTCTCTTTCGCTAAAACGAGAGTGGTTCGTCCAGAAGTACTTGCCTTTCGATTTGAACCTTGAAACACCAGATCTAAAGCATGATTGTATAATCTGCTGTCAGTTGGCAATTGCCTGAATTCCATAACAAAGATTTGTCCACGATAACTTAAACTCGTGCACAGCTTATATTCTTGGGTGATGATTTGATCATCCAAATCCAGGAATTTATTTATCTGCAAAACCCCAGCCAATATGCCTGCCTTTAGCAACTCATATTCGATACGAGCCTGAGTGTTTAACAAACGATTTTCAGTTTTCCTACCAATTAAGCTTGGCGCTGTGGACGAATAGCTTGTGGAAGATTGAGATGCAGAACTTTTATATTTAGCAAAAAGAATATCTAAAATATGAGGGTTAGGATTAATAACGTATGTCATATAAACCTCTTTTATTTATATCCATAGCAATAGTAAAGCACAAAGGCACCAAATACGATATCCAAATTTTATTCATCTATGATTATTAAATGAGCATTTCTTAAGTAGAGAAACGCCCAATGCTAGAGACTTCTATAATGGTCAAATTAAATCGATTATCTATTTGGTTGTCAGTAGTTGCCTAAACGACTAGTTTGCAGTAATCAATAATTAAGAACAACATATGTATTTATACATATAGAATTATAAGAACATCTATCGCGGAAAAGTAAGTGCTTAAACTCATCGCTGGTTTACATCAATTCAAAACAGAAATCCATGCTAATAATCCGGAGTTCTTTGATCGTTTAGCCCAGCGACAAACACCAGATGCATTATTTATCACTTGTTCTGATTCAAGAATTGATCCTAATCTCCTGACACAAACTAATCCGGGCGAATTGTTTATTGTGCGCAATGTGGGCAACATTATACCGCCACACAAGGAATGCATAAGCGGCGAAGAAGCAGCGATCGAGTTTGCCATCGTTGCACTTGGTATTAAGGACATTATTATTTGTGGACATTCTCAATGTGGTGCAATGAAAGGCTTATTAAACACGGACATAATTAGGGAGATGCCTGCTGTTTGTGCTTGGTTGGATAATGCACAACAGACCAAACAACTCGTTTTATCTAAATATCATCAACTAGATGAAAAATGTAAATTAGAAATTGCTGTGCAAGAAAACGTTCTAGTTCAATTGGAACATTTAAGAACGTACCCAAGCGTTGCTGAAAGACTCGAGCACAGTGAGATTTCTATTCATGGTTGGGTGTACGAAATTGAAAGCGGTGAAGTGTATATCTTTGAGAGCGATCACCAACAATTTTTGCCACTAGCTTATGAAGAAGGACATTATCATCTAAACACAAGTCATATTAGCCACTGCCCGACAGACCTCTAACTCATTCATAAGAAAATACTATTAATTATTCTCTTGTTGTTGCTTAATAAGATTCAGCGCTGAACCCGCCTTAAACCAATCTATTTGTTCAGCGTTCATTGTGTGTTTTGTTTTTATAGTTTCAGTCTTCTCATCTTTGCGTTTAATAATCACATCGACAGTTTTGTCTGGTGCTAAAGACTTAAGTCCCACAATACTTATACGATCATATTCTTGAATCTTGTCATAGTCTTTTGCATCCGCAAAAGTAAGAGCCAATATACCCTGCTTTTTCAAATTAGTTTCATGAATACGGGCAAAACTTTTTACTATTACAGCCTTACAACCCAAAAAGCGGGGTGACATTGCTGCATGTTCGCGACTTGATCCTTCTCCATAGTTTTCATCACCTATTACAACCCAATCTGTATTATTAGCTTTGTACTGACGAGCAACTTGTGAAAAAGATGCTGATTCACCAGTGAAAACGTTTACTCCCGTACCAGATGATTTAGTGAATGCATTCATAGCACCAGAAAACATATTGTCACTAATTTTATCCAAATGTCCTCTATATTTAAGCCAAGGACCAGCAGGAGAAATATGATCAGTTGTACATTTGCCTAGAGCTTTCAAAAGCACAGGTAAATCAATAAAATCAGAGCCATTCCAAGGAGCAAACGGTGCTAGCAACTGTAATCTCTCACTATCTGGTTTAACTATAACCATAACTTTTTGACCATTCTCGGCTGGTGCAATATAACCAGATACTTCACTAGCAAAACCTTTAGTGGGTAAATCCTCCGCTACGGGCGGTTCTAATTTAACGAGAACACCATCTTCTGTTTGTAGAGTATCTTTGCAAGGATTGAAATTTAATGAGCCGGCTAAAGCGTAAGCAGTAACAATTTCTGGAGAACCTATAAAAGCTAATGTTTGAGCATTGCCATCATTGCGTTTTTGAAAATTGCGATTAAAAGAAGTGATAATAGAATTGGTCTCGCCGGGAGTTATATCCTCGCGCTTCCATTGTCCAATACAAGGTCCACAGGCATTGGCTAAAACAGTGCCACCAATTGATTCCAGTGCCTCCAGTTGTCCATCGCGCTCAATTGTTTTATGAATTTGCTCAGAGCCTGGTGTAATTAAAAACCCACATTTGACTTTAAGCCCTTTATCTTTTGCTTGTTTGGCAATGTGAGCCGCTCGACTCATATCTTCATAAGAAGAATTAGTACAGCTGCCAATTAAAGCGTAGCGCAATTTTTCTGGGTAATTCTTGTCTTTAACATCACTTGCCAATTGAGAAACTGGCCTAGCCAAGTCTGGGGTATGCGGACCAACTACGTAAGGCTCAAGGGTATCTAAATCTATTTCTACCAGCCGATCGAAATATTTTTTTGGCTCTGTCTCAATTTCACTGTCCGCTACTAAATAAGATGCATATTTCTGTGCTTCTTGGGCAACGAAATCGCGTCCAGTCGCATTTAAATACTTAAACATATGGTCGTCATATGGGAAGATAGACGTGGTAGCCCCAAGCTCGGCTCCCATATTAGTTATAGTTGCCTTGCCAGTACAACTTATCGATTTTGTGCCCGGACCAAAATATTCTATTATTGATCCAGTGCCACCAGATACGGTGAGAATGCCAGCCAATTTCAATATGACATCTTTAGCGGACGTCCAACCATTGAACTTACCGGTCAATTTGACACCAATTAATTTTGGCCAAGTAACTCCCCAAGCTAGCCCCGCCATAACATCCACAGCGTCAGCACCACCTACACCAATAGCAATCATGCCCAAACCACCAGCGTTGGGAGTATGAGAATCTGTACCAATCATCATTGCACCGGGACAAGCGTACTTTTCTAATATGACCTGATGAATAATGCCTGATCCAGGCGCCCAAAAACCTATACCATGCTTATTGCTTGCTGTGCGCAAGAAATCAAAAACTTCTTGATTTTCCGTCATTGCTTGTGAAAGATCCGAAACTGCACCTACTCGTGCTTGAATTAAATGATCGCAATGGACAGTGCTTGGTACAGCAACTTTTTTTAAGCCAGCCTGCATAAATTGTAATAAAGCCATCTGGGCAGTGGCATCCTGCATGGCTACACGATCCGGATTAAACATGGCATAACTTTGCCCGCGAATAGGAGGTGTTTTCCAACACTGGGCCAAATGGCTCCATAGAATCTTTTCAGTGAGAGTCACAGGACGGCCAAGCACTTTCCGCGCTACTTCATAGCTATCCGGTAGTCTGCTATACATTTTCTTTACTACTTGTTGTTCTAAATATTGCATGGTTATTCTCATAATTATTGCTACAGTTATATTAACCTGTCTACAAAGCTCATGCCAGCCTTCATTTCAGAAAAATCTATATCCACAATTGAACATTTATGTTAAACAGCAAAACGAATAATCGCTTATTGTCGGCTAGCGGATGGGTCTTAAGTCTCTATTTTATTGAAGGCTTGCCGTATTCGCTTGTCAATACCGTCTCAGTAGCACTTTTTAAAACACTTCAAATTAGTAATAGTGAAATTGGGCTATTTACCAGTTTGTTTTATCTTCCTTGGGCAATTAAATTTTTCTGGGCGCCCATAATTGACATTGTTTCTACCCGGCGCAAATGGATAATTGTCATGCAAGGAGTTCTAGCAATTTTGATTGCAATCTTGGCATTGTGTATTTTTTCCTTACAGCCTTTTCCCATTCTTTGCTTTGTCTTTGCCTTAACAGCGTTTGCTTCAGCTACTTATGACATAGCCTGTGATGGTTATTATCTCGATAGCTTAAATAAGGCAGAACAATCCTTATATATAGGTTGGAGAAATACCGCCTATAAAATGGCTTGGCTCTTTGCGTCTGGATTTTTAGTTTATTTAGCTGGACAGATTGCCAACAATAATTGGTTTTCCGCAGTAAATAGCAACAGTCTGGGTTGGTCCCTTGCTTTTGCTGTCGCTGCTTTAGTATTTGCCTTTGCCTCAATGTTACATAATTTCACTCTACCTACGTGTGCTTCAAAATCATCCAGTGATCGATTCTCGCCCAGAGAGGCTAAAGAGCAAAAATCATTAATAAGCATTTTTCAAAACGCTTTTTATTCATTCTTTAAACAAGAAAATATTGTTCTTATCTTATTCTGGATTCTTACATTCAGAGCCGGGGACGCTATGTTATTAAAGATGGCTCAGCCATTTTTATTAGAATCAAAAGAGAAAGGTGGACTTGGCCTCTCCTTGCAAGACGTTGGATTCATTTATGGCAGCTTAGGTATGATTTGTTTATTATTAGGCGGCCTTATTGGTGGTTGGCTAGTTTTTAAATATGGGTTAAAGAAATGTCTTTTACCGGCGGCAATTTTGCAAAGTCTAACTTTGCCTTTGTATTGGCTGTTAGCTATTGCCAAACCGGACCTTGTCTACGTGGCTTTAGCTAATGGTTTTGAGCAATTTGTTTATGGCTTAGCCACCGCTGCTTATACGAATTATCTTTTTACAATAGCCAAGGACAAATTTGTAGCGAGCCATTATGCTATAGCAACGGGATTTATGGCTATTGGCATGATTTTGCCCGGAGCAGTGAGTGGATATTTAGTTGATTCTTTCGGCTATGAACAGTTTTTCCTTTTCAGCTTTTTTGCTTCTTTACCAGGAATACTCTGTACTTTGAAGTTACCCTTCATTGCAATGACAACCGCTAACAATTGAGGAAGATATGGAATATCGTAAAATTGGTAAATGGGGAATCAAAGTAAGCGAAATTGGCTTAGGTAGCTGGTTAACTTATGGACAAAGTGTAAGTGAAGCTGAATCGGCAAAACAAATTGATTATGCCTTTCAAAATGGTATTAACTTCTTTGATACTGCCAATGTTTATGGATTAGGCAGCGGTGAGCAAGCAGTTGGTAAAGCGTTACATAAATTGCGGCGAGATTCTTACGTTTTGGCAACAAAAGTTTTCTTTCCCATGGGAGAAGGACCAAATGATAGAGGCCTTTCCCGTAAACATATTTTTGAACAATGTCATGCCAGTTTGCAGCGACTGCAAACAGACTATATTGATCTCTATCAATGTCATAGATATGATCGAAGCGTTACAGTTTATGAAATCGTACGCTCAATGGATGATTTAGCCAGACAGGGAAAAATTTTATATTGGGGTGTTAGCGAGTGGTCAGCCGAACAAATTGAAAGTGCGGTAAAAGTAGCAGAAGAAATTAGTGCTTTACCACCAATTTCGAATCAGCCACAATACAACATGTTAGGTAGAGATATAGAAGAAAATGTCTTGCCAACGTGTAAAAAACTCGGTCTAGGACAGGTCGTTTTTTCGCCTCTAGCCCAGGGTGTATTAACAGGAAAATACAAATTAGGCGGACCTCTACCAGAACATAGTCGAGCAGCAGATGATCGTATATCTGGCTTTATACACGGAAAGCTAACAAAAGAAAATTTGCTTATAGTTGAAGAACTGAAGTCAATAGCCAGTAATTTACATATCTCTATGGCTCAGCTGGCTTTGGCTTGGTGCTTGAGAATTCCTGAAATAAGTAGCACCATAATTGGTGCCACCACGATTGCTCATATTGAGGCTAACATAAAAGCAAGCGGACTAAAAATACCTAATGAGTTTTTGACAAAAATAGATGACCTTTTAAAAAGTAAAGTGGCAAGCCGTGGCTAAATCATTAAAAAATTAGCTAATAGACTTTTTAAAACAACTAAAAACTCTTCCTTGGGATTCTTCTGCTTCTTTTATTTTTAAACAAATGTATTCGATTATCAGTTCCGGGGCCAGTCCAGCCTCTAGACAAATAGCATTTTGCGGCTCTTCCAAAGTATTGAACTGGTTACGCAATAAATCAGGATTCATGAATTCATGTTGTCTTTTAGCAATTCTATCTGAGATTAATTCATAATTCCCTTTCAGATAAAGAACATAGCTTTGCTTTGCCTTAGCTAATATTATTTTTCTATAGTCATCCTTCAAAGCCGAACAGGCAATAATCCCATTCTCGTTTGTCTCTACCCATTCATTTATCAATTCGGCTAGAATATGCAGCCATGGATTGCGATCTTCGTCAGTTAAAGGGATACCCCTGCTCATTTTTGCTTTATTATTAGGCGTATGATATTGATCAGCATCTATGAAGCTAAAACCTAACCTTTTAGCTAACATTCCTCCTACGAGGCTTTTCCCTGAACCACTCACACCCATGATTAACAAAACAATAGATTGGGAAGACAAGTATTTATCCTCGGGATATAAATAATGGAATCAGTTTAAGTGAGAAAAAAAATTTTGCGGCACCAAACTATTAGCATTTTTTCAAGCCTATCATTAATCTTGTCATCGATTCAACTTGGGTGTTTGGCACAAACCGATGATTCAATTAACATTAGGGCTTCCAGTACAAGCGCTTCCAATCATTCACAGAGCAATTCGAACACAAAATCGTCTAATAAAACAACCATGCTATATGGGCGTATTGAACAGCTGGCTGCCGGGACTGGTGCACAATTTCCTGTGCTAAAGGAACAAACAGCTCAGTTAGATAAACGACAATTGCCGAAGACTGTTCAAAAAGGACAAGCAAATGTTTTTTCTGGTACTGTGGTTCGTTCATTCCCGCAACAATTTAATGGTACTTGGGGAGGGCACCTGAAAATATGGAATTCTCAAATGGACGCCATTTGCTGGCAGCTTGATGCCGATGAAGCAAATCGTACCAAGCAATTAATGGTTCCTGGACGAGAAGGAAGTGTTAATTTCCAATTTCAACAAGCAGCGGGAAGCAAAATCGATTTAGAACCAGCTCAAGTAATTTTTATGGTTCCTATGAAAGACACTAACATGCAACAAGAACTTAACAGTATGTTAGGCGCAGGTGGTTTGGGTCAAGCAGGCGGATTAACTTTACCAGGAATGGATTCTAGACAAATGGCCAGCGTGATGCAACAGATGGCTAATACTATGAATGTTCCCATTATGGTCAGTTTCGGCACTATAAATCGTCCAGATATTCAGGGAGTTTCAGGCAACGAGATAAAAGCTGCACTCTTGAGGAATACTATTAGACAATTAAGTCCGTCTGTGTTGGAAGAACAGATACTGACCCAAGAAACTCAACGTAATAAAAAAACGGGTAAAATTCGTCAAGAATATGCAGAAACAGTTGTCAGATTTACTAGCCAAAGTGCCAATACTCTTTATGTACAAGCAGCAGCAGTAAATTACACTTCTGATCGTAAATTCGAGCGCAAGCTTATTTTATATGGCATTGTGCGTAAGGGGCAGGTCATGCCGGAGACAATGAATCCAATGGGCAATATGATGATGCCAGGCAATAACCAGTTACCACAATTACCAAGCGGACAAAACCCTTTTCAAGGTTTAATGCCCCATCAATAGCTACTGTGAAAAGAGCGAACAATCAGGATAAAATGGACTGGTAGAGCACATTGCGCCGGTAGGCACTGGAAGCTTATATACAGAGTGACACTACTGAGTGCAGTGGAGGACGATGGTGAAGCGTCCGCAACGGAACGAGCAGGAAAACGCGCGTTGAGCCGAGCATAGCGAAGGCGAGGCAGCGCCAAGATAAGGAGCGATATAATGAAGTGCAGTGGAGGACGATGGTGAAGCGTCCGCAACGGAACGAGCAGGAAAACGCGCGTTGAGCCGAGCATAGCGAAGGCGAAGCAGCGCCAAGATGAGGAGCGATATAATGAAGTGCAGTGGAGGACGATGGTGAAGCGTCCGCAACGGAACGAGCAGGGAAACGCGCGTTGAGCCGAGCATAGCGAAGGCGAGGCAGCGCCAAGATGAGGAGCGATATAATGAAGTGCAGTGGAGGACGATGGTGAAGCGTCCGCAACGGAACGAGCAGGGAAACGCGCGTTGAGCCGAGCATAGCGAAGGCGAGGCAGCGCCAAGATAAGGTTTCGATATGGAATTGAAAGAACTTGAAGAAATAGTCGAAAATATGATTTTGCAACTTAGCTATCCGGGCTTAGATGCCCGTTCACTTAATATTGCACTGCCAATGGCAGCAAATGAAGCTCCTGTGAAATTATATGTTCACGCACTTAATAGTGAAAGCATCAATGTAAAGTTAATAGCTTTACGCTGGTTTCAAAATAGAGCTGGAGCAGCCAAACATCATATTAAGCCAATTGCTAACCTGTTAGAAAATGCGGATCCTTGGATACGTAAAGAGGCAATAAAAACAATTGAGATAACAAAATCATCTGATAGCAATTTGATTTTGAAAATTTGTGAATTGCTAAAGGATGATGATCATATTGTAAGAATGGAAGCAGCAAAGTCACTTGGAAATTTAGCCAAAGAAATCCCTAAGACAAATGACTTAAATAACGAAAAAAAATCCGCTAGCATAAACGCTTTAAAAGAAACAGTTGTAAATTCACTAAAAGGAGCTACCGATGATTCAGTACAAGAAGTCCGTCGTAAAGCAATAAAAGCTTTGAGAAAGATTGGTGCCTTCAGTGCTTCTTAGCTTCTATCTCGTCTTTAATATGAGATAGTTGCTCAGCAAATTTACTATTAGTCAACTCCAACCAGAAGTCATGTTCAAAATATTGCTCTAAATAATTCAAGTTATACTTAGCTGCTTTGATAAAAGCTTGCAATTGTTTGTTTAGTTTAATATTGATCTGTCTTAATTTCAAACAATCATTTTCGGACAGACAATAACATTTCTTTTTGAACGCTTTACTGAGCGAGTAAAGAAAAAAACTTTCAAACTCAGCACAAAGAGCTAATTCCTCTTGAATTGCTCTTTCCGCTACCGTAGTTCGCTTATCAATTAGAACAGATAGCACTTTGCCAATCTGCTTAATTACCCTACTAAGCGATTGCACACTTTTCAGATAATGCAACATCAGACTACTACTTAGTTCAGCATTTACTGAATCTTTAATCATAATTGTTTTTCTTATGTGTATAACTCATATAGCATAAAATAAAAAGCCGCGTAGGCATAAGCTTTAAGCGGCTTTTATATATTGCTTTAGAGTCTTTTTGCTTAAGACTATGAAACAACCGTTGTAAGTGATTCCGAGGCTTCCACAGTACTCACACTGAAGTTCTGTCCTTGAGTCCGACGAAAGTTATCAAGATAACGTCTCAAGGCTTCTCGTATGAGATCAGAGCGAGTTCTGTGCTCGCACTTGGCTATAAAATCCACTTGCTCGAGCATAGCAGGCGGCAAAGCAATTAGAACCTTTTTGGGCATATGGCAAATCCTCTCTTTTAGTAGCACACCAGGTGTAATCATCCGACTCTCAGCAGGGTAAAAACTGAGAGCCTCGTACCTAACCGTTACGTCTTCAACGGATAACCGAGGAGGGTGTTGTCGCAAAAAATCAACCACCTTCAATGAGTAAATACTTTACACACCTGGAGCAATATCGTAAAGGTCTAAAAGGGGCATAAAAGCGGAATTTGATCAAAATGCACATAAAAGGTTTTTACGAATTTGATAAAGCCAGTATTGCTGCCAGTTCTAGGCGATTGATTCAATTTGGGTAAATTTTTCATATAGATGACATAATCACTGACAGACATATCACCCTATTGCAATTCACTCAAAGTGTGCTATTGGATACGCATGAATAGTTGATTACAATCATACGTGAAGATTTTGTTGATAGCTATAAGAATATATTTGATTTTTTTTTAGTTCCTTATATAATCCCTACCTTCTGAGAACCAAGGAGCCATCGTATATGGTGCTTAAAGGTGGCTGTAGAAAACTCGTAATTAACCTTTAGATAAACGCACAGTTTGGGTAAAAATAGAATGCTTGTAGCTAGTTGGAACGTAAATTCAATCACAGTTAGATTAGAAACTGTACTTAAGTGGGTAGACTGTGTCAAACCGGACGTGCTTTGCTTACAAGAAACTAAAATAGTTAACGATAAATTTCCTACTCACGCCTTTCAGCAATTGGGATACCAAAGTGAATTCACCGGACAGCCTACCTATAATGGGGTAGCGATTCTAGCAAAAATGCCATTGATGAATATTGAAAAGCATATAGAAGCCGGTGGTGAAGACAGTCCTATTGGTGGGACTATAGGGTCGGCGCCTTTAGGCGAAATATGGGTTATCGAATTGATCATATATGGGCAACTCAGTCCTTGGCTGAATCCTGTACCCAAGCTCTAATCGATAAAGAACCTAGAAAATGCGAACGCCCCTCAGACCACGCTCCTGTCCTGGCCAAATTCAGCATTTGATTTTGTCATCTGCTAAGTTACTGCAAAACCGTTCGAAGTCAGGATATTTATCCATGCATTCTTTATACTGATCTTTTGCTGGTCTAGTATGTCCTAAACTAAAGCCTTCTATATTAAATTGTGCGGCTTCTTTAGGTAACTGTAATTCGGTGTTCCCTAATGCAGATATACAGTAATGCTTAATAAGAATAGAGAATATTGGCCGGATCAATTTCATCCATTCCAGGATATCCTTCCGCCATAATTAAGTCTGCTACTTGGCATACAGAGCGGAAGTATTTATCACTTGGCTTTTCGCCAGTAATTTTGCGACGTAAGTCTTGACACAGAATATCAGCTGCTGCTTGCACAACTTTATTGTCACCTTGATGTGCCCAGAGTGCAGTCACCAAAATAACAATTATATCTTGAATACTTTGCGACAAGTCAGCAATACGACACTGTCTATCAGCGAGTTTCAATTGATGCTTTACCATGTTTTCACTTAATTCAAAAGGAGCTTCTCCAAGCATGGCCATAGCAAAATCCACATGATCCTGTAAAACAGGACTTAAGCCAGCTACTTTCTGATTATCTGCTGGCGCCAACGCCTTGCCCAAATACCAAAAGGCGTATGGAATTAGTTCATTGCGTAAAGCCCAACCATGCCAAGGATTAAATGGATTCAGCTTTTTCAATTTATGTTTTTCTAGAGCCTTACCAACCGGTTCAAAATATTTAACTCCGTGTGCTTTAGCTAATGATTTAAAAAATGCCATACCTAGCATTTCTCCTTCACCTTCATAGATGCAAGGAGCAAGAAATTCATGCACATTATCTCCAAACAGATGACCTTGTAAAAACGAGCGTCCTCCGTGCGTCTTCATAAAATATTCAATTGCTACTTGTTTCTGGCTTTCGCTACCAAATATTTTAGCAATGATGCATTCTAGTTCACCACGATAACCTTGATCTAACAACCATGAACCCCAAGCAACCAAGGCTTCCGAACCAGCAATTAGGCTAGCTGTTTGTGCCACCCGACGTTTAACAAGTTCTCTTCTATCAATAGTTTGACCATATGTCTTTCTGAAATGAATCCAGGGCATAAGATTGACAAGCATAACTTTCATTACAGCAGCCGAAGCTGAACATAATGCAAGACGTCCTAAATTTAAGCCATGGTAAGCAATTGTTAGGCCATCACCAACTGGTGGAACCAATAGATTCGCTTTCGGTATTTTAAAATCTTTGAACTTCAGCCCATGATTGTATAGACGGTTCACAGCATGCAAACCATAACGAACAATCTGAAAATTTTCGTTTTCCTCAGCCGGTAATTCAGCGATCAATACAGCTGGCTTATTCTCAATGAGACAGACAAGACCAATAGTGCGACCAGGCAAAGCATTAGTAATAAATAGTTTCTCGCCATTAACCAAATAATGATCGTCTATCAGAGTAGCCTTTGTTTTCAACGCTGTTAAGTCAGAGCCAGCTCCTGGTTCAGTAAGAGCAAAAGCAGAAAGCATTTCACCGCTAGCTAATTTGGGTAAATAGTGCCGCTTTTGCTCTTCGCTCCCAAATGAGTTAAGTGGATCCACAGCCCCTATGCAACCATGCACAGAAGCCAGAGCAGCATACATAGGCTCTATTAAAGCTACTCTGCCCAAGAAGGTCATAAATTGGCGAATATTGAGTCCTTGTCCACCGTATTCTTTAGATATAAAGGCTCCCCAATATCCAGCCTTGCTTAAATCGTCGATAACAGCAGACGATACCTTGCCCTGTTCATCGTATAAAGTCCCTTTAGCTTTATGCTCTTTCAAAAACGCTAAAGAATTTTTTATTACAGGCACATCAAGAGCACTATCTTCCATTTTAGGAGTATTAAACAATTCCAGCGGGGTGACATTGTCCCAGACTGCGCGATGTATCGGACTATTGACAGTCTTATATTCAGGAGCAAATAATGCCTCAACTTGATCGTCGGCTCGATCAACAACCCCGGTGCGCTTTGCCTCTTCTTCTGTTTTACCACCCATACGTAAAGCTTCTTCAGCAAAACTAGTTGAGCGCTCTAGATCTTTAATTTCAGTCACTTTTTATTACCCTTGTAATGCCTAATTTAAATCTACAGTTACATTAACTACTTACCACGTTTGGTCTTACAAAGCTGCATTAATGAAATATTTGCACAGATGGATCCATTTTTAAATCCAGTTTTATTTGCACATTCCTACCCTCAAGCACACTAAGTATCTTTTGTCCTACTAATTGATGACGCCAACCTTTAAGAATAGACAAATCTTTCTCTCCATGACAATCACGTTTAAAATAAGTTATTAGCTTTTGTACTTCGTTGCGTGTGGCTAAAAGCTCGGGGGCAACTTGAAGACCATAAGCTTCGATTTTGAGAATGGCATACAAAGTATCTCCAGCTAAAGCCTCATTCTCTGATATCATTTGTGCCGCTGGCCAACTGGGCCAATCGCTTTGTGGCAAAGCCACAGCCTTTTCAATAGCAGAAATGATTTTTTTACCATAACGCCTTGCTTGCTCTATATTGATTCCTCTTATCTCTTCAAAGGATTCTATTTTACCTGGCACCTTTTTGCTCAATTCCAATAAAGTAATATCTGAGAGAATTGCCTTTAGTGGTCTATTTGTTTGCTTTGCTTCTTCCAAGCGCAAATCACAAAGGGCTTTTAAAACAGCTAGTTTTTGCCTTGGTAGTCCTCTTGCACCTTTTATTTTTGTAAAAACATAATCTTTCGCATCATTGGATGCCTCTTGGGCAAAGAATGAAGCGCATTCATCAAGAACCCATTCCAATCTATGATTTTGTTTAAGTAATTCCATTAGCCTATCAGCCAAAGGAAGCAGATGGCAGACATCTTCAAAAGCATATTCAAGTTGCAGATTCGACAAAGGACGAAATAACCAGTCGGTGAAACTTTCACTTTTATTGATTTGGATATTCAATATTTGATCCAATAATTTTTTATATCCTGCCGGATATCCTTGTCCAATAAAACCAGCCGCAACCTGCGTATCAAATATATTGGACGGCACTAAATTGCTCAATTCACGAATAATATTCAAGTCTTCTTTAGCAGCATGCAATACTTTAATAATTCGCTCATCAGCCACCTTTTGCCATAATTCATTTAATTGCAAATTAGAAAGAGGATCAATAATGTAAACACTACGATCTGTTGCAATCTGTAAAAGGGCCAAAACTGGCTTAAAAGTTTTTTCCGGTATAAATTCAAGATCCAAAGCAAAACGGCCCAAGCTCTCAATTTCATTACAAACTGCAGCCAAATTTTGTTGATCAACAATCGGTATTATTGGATCCATGCTGTAATAATTTTAGAACGAAACCATTGCAAACTTCCTTTTTTCCCCATAACAATTGCCATTTGATGAGTGTATGAATCTCGAGGATAGAACAATTGATCAATTTCTCGGCTTCCCACCTCTAGTCCAGCAGCCAAAGCCAAGGCTACCGGGCCTGCTGTATCCCAAACTTTTAAACGACCGGCTAAGTGTAATAATACATCAGCCTCATCCTCTAAAATTCTACTCAGTTTATAGCCTATACCACCTGCTTGAATAATAGTCACATCAGATATCTTATCTAGCCAAGGATTATTATTCTTGTCTCGCCGGCCTAAAATTGCTCGCACTGGCTTATCTTCCAAAGCCAAAACAGATTGTATTGATTCTAATTTGCCGTTTCGGTCAACTCGCCAGGCTCCTAGACCAGGACCGCCATGATACAGAGTGGCAAATGCGGGATTATAGATCCAACCATAAACAGGTTCTCCTGCCCAAAGTAAACCAATCATAATCGAATATTGGCTGTCGTTAGCCAAATAATGATGAGTACCATCAATTGGATCAACCAACCATGTATACTGATCGCTCAGTAAAAAATATTTTGGCAAGGCTTCTTCGGATATGATCGTGTCCTTGGCAAAACGACTTTTTAGTTTATTTACCAAAAATTGGGAAACTTCCTCATCTGCTGTAAGTGCTAAAACTTGCTCATCAGCTCTAAGTGCTGATGAATTGCCACTAGAGCTACCTCTGTTTTGGATAATACTAAGATTTGCTTGTAAAGACACCGCTAAGGTGCCAGCTTCAATAAGCAAATCTTTGAGAAAGTTGATATCGCTTTGAGAGATGATTTGATGCGCCATTAAGATCTATGCAATCCAATTATAATGACTAAAAGCACCGGTTTTTTAGCGCATACCATTGGTATTGAATGCCCCGCTTTGAACTCTGTCGTTATATAATCTAGCACCAAAATTTGCAACCATTTTATTGTCCAATAGATCTGCCACATAAGCAGCGTTCCAAACTAACTCATCCATTTCCTCTTGGCTTAATCCCAGTGTTGGTCTTTGCACAACAACCAAAACCACATCGTTGTAAACGGAAAGAGCGCAAGAACTAAGATCACTATTAAGCTCCAAGAGATGACGATAGAACTGCTCCTTATTAGTTTCTGGAATATAAACCAACGGACTGGATATGCGCAAGATAGTGCGCAATTCTTCATTACCTTCCTGAACAACGATATAAACTTGAGCACTGCCTTCTTTAATCCACCAGCCAAATTCACCAGCCGAAGGCAACTTAAACTTATTTGGATCGAGACCTCGATGCCTAAAATAAGTTTCCACCATTTGCACAGCTTCACTAAGTGTGCCGTTACTAGTTTTATGATGTCCAAATAACATTTGATTAAAATCAAACAACTCTTACTAATACGAGTATCAGTATACTTGAAGAGTCACGAATCTGCCCAGGGACCTTGGCAAATTACTTCGCTGTTCCATAAACGTTTAGCTGCTTAATATAGTTAATACAAGAACGGCTCTGATATAATTCTGCCTAGTATAATGCTGGCAAGTAAGCCATATTCCCGAGTGGCGCAGTGGTAGCGCAGGTGACTGTTAATCACTTGGTCGTAGGTTCGAATCCTACCTCGGGAGCCATTTTTCTCTTTGGTGTTAATTCCACAACACCCAAAAAGCCTTTTCGGGTAGTCTTTGATTTAATTAAAAGACGTACTATATTTACCAATATGTACCGCTTCAGCCTCAATAATTTTGTTAACTAATAAATATTAGAAGTTTCGTTCTCAATTATTGACAAGTTCAAATATAATCTAAAAGAAAGATTTGAAATCCTCCTGCTGCGGTTATTAGTCACCCTTAATTATTTAGGCATCTAGAATGAAATCTACAAATTCGATTTTAGAAGTAAAAGTAGCTAAAGAGGAGGACATAATTTATGTTCACCAAATGGTGCGCGAATTAAGCATACTCGCTGGACTGTCGCTTCAAAGTCAAACACGGTTTATAACTGCGGTTTGCGAAATAGCCAAAAATGCCTTGCAATATGCTGGCGGTGGAATAGTGCGCTTCTTTTTAGTATCCGAAAATGGCACTGATTATAAGTTACAAGCTTGTGTAGAAGATGAAGGTCCTGGCTTAGATTCTGCAGAACAATCTTTGCGGGAAAATTCGGGATCATCAAAGGGCAAAGGTATTCCAGCTGCAAAAGACTTGGTGCATTATTTTCAAATTGAGTCGAATGACAAAGGTACAAAGGTCATTCTCGAAAAAAACCTACCACCAAATATAGTGGTATCACCGGAGGACACCTTAACCGTTTGGACAAATCGATTGCATAATCTGGAAGTAACCTCAATTATTGAGGAATTACAAAAGCAAAATCATCAATTAGTTAAGGCTTTAACAGAAGTTGAAAAATCAGCTCAAATCCTCTCTCAACAACAAACTCTTTTGGGACAACATACTGAACAGTTGGAAACAGCTAATAGAATGAAAACAAATTTTGTGGCTAACATGAGTCATGAAATGCGCACTCCTCTTAATGCCGTTATTGGTATTAGCGATATTCTTTCTAAGACAACTTTGAATAAGCACCAACAGTTTCTGGTAAATTCGTTAGACGCAGCGGGACGTTCACTCCTATCACTAATCAATGATATCTTAGACCTATCTAAATTAGAGGTTGGCAAATTTGAAATTGAAGATGTTGATTTTGTACTAATTGAAACCATTAATGAAGCACTAAGTGTGGTGCAACCGCAAGCTCTAGAAAAATATGTTGATCTTCTCTTCTTCTATGGACCGTCTTTACCCCTCAAAGTGAAAGGTGACCCTCATCGTCTGCAACAAGTTATCATTAATATTGCTGCAAATGCTATTAAATTTTCAAGCCAGAATTCTGAAACGGATGTACTTGTCTTTAATAATGGCCACGCTAACAGTATTACTGATGTACGATTTATCATACTGGACACTGGAATAGGCATATCCCAAAATGATCAGGATAAGCTCTTTGAAGCGTTTACACAAATCGATAGTTCAACAAACCGTAAGTACGGTGGCACCGGTTTAGGATTAAGTATTTGTCAACATTTAGTGGGGTTGATGAATGGCGAAATAGGATTTATTAGTAAAAAAGATGTTGGCACAGCCTTTTGGTTCAGTATTCCATTTAATAGTACGACCCCTCTGGGTACCAGCTTCCGTGAAACTTTAGATAGTTTCGAAGTTGTTTTTGCTAATGAGAGCTTATTGAGCTTCGAATTATTATTGCAGTCTATGGGCATTAAATATCGACGATTAGGAAACGATAATGCAGCAGAGGAATTAAAAGCGAGTGGAGATGCAAAATTTATATTCATTGATGATTTGCCAACCGAATTCGCCTCCTTAAAACCTTCAAGGTTATTCAATCACTTGATGGAACGAGTCAAACTCCCCTATCGCATGCAAAATTTTAGATCTGGCAAAGAAAAATTCTTACTGGGAAGAAAACCATTTTCTAAAACTTTATCCGAATGTGGTGACGCTCTTCTAGTAGAAGACCATTCAATGAATCAATTAATAGGACGACTACAATTAGAAGAGTTGGGCTTCAACGTGGAAGTGTGTAGCACGGGTACCGAGGCAATCCAATCGGTAATAAGAAAAAAATACTCCATCATTTTTATGGATTGCCAGATGCCAGAAATGGATGGTTATGAAGTGACACACCAAATACGCAGTGTAGAAAAACAAACCAGCAACAGAACCCCAATAATTGCCCTTACCGCAAGCGCTCTAGAAGGGGAGAGAGAAAAATGCTTGAGTGCTGGTATGGATGACTATTTAACTAAACCAGTAGAGCCAGAGGCTTTATACAAAACCTGCAAAAAATGGCTGCCAGAAGTCGAATTAGACGATAGAGAGGAAAGAATCACATTACTTGAACATGAAACTACTAACAGTTCAGAAATAATCGACGGAAGAAAATTAGCACGATTTAGCAAAAATCAATACACTCAACTTGTGCAGATGTTCCAATCTGACACAGTTCGAATATTAGCTGAATTAGATAATTATTTAGAAACTCGCAATATGCAAGCTGCTATTGACTCTGCGCATACTTTGCAAGGAGCCAGTCGCATGATATATGCAAAAAGTTTGGCAGATAATTATAGAAATATGGAAGCAGCAGTACGTGCTCAAAGATGGGATGCAGCCAAAGAAATATTGTCTGAAGTAAGGCATCAATTTGCTCAAGTAAAGGACGAATTCGCTAAACTCAATGTCAGAGCCTAAAGACATAATGCCATTGGTTAATGTACAATGCACCTGCACACATGCAGCCAATTGATTATCAATGGCTAACATCATCAAAGAAAACGCATAAGCACGCTACTAGAAAAATAGAGCATTGCACTCCGTTACAATATGTACCTAATTGACTAACTTGCCGGGGGCTGTTTGATCCAAGTACTCATTATTGATGACCACGAGATGACTAGAACCGGGGTTAAATTTTTTATTGAACAAGACCCTGACATCAAAGTGATTGGAGAAGCAAGCAATGGTGAAGAAGGGATAGCATTGTGCAATTCCCTTAACCCTGATGTTGTTCTTATGGATGTCAATATGCCCATATTAAATGGGATTGAATCAGCTAAAATAATCGCGACCAAAAGTCCTAACACTAAAATAATAATGCTCACTGCATTTGACAACCAGGACGAAATTAGAGCTTCCTTAACAGCCGGCGCAAATGGCTATTGTTTAAAAGACATAAACGACAGCAGGTTAATTGCTGCCATAAAAGGCGTCATCGCAGGTGATATTTGGCTTGATTCATCTATTGCTGGATCTCTTTTAGAATCTTTGCGAAATAATGGAAACAACAAGCAAGAAGAACATCAAGCAACTGGATTTGGTTTATCAGAAAGAGAAATGCAAGTCATTGCAAGAATTGTAGAAGGCAAAACAAATCAAAAAATAGCAGCAGAATTATATCTGAGCGTAGATACGGTAAAAAGCCATCTCAAAACCATCATGGATAAACTCTCAGTTAGCGATCGCACCCAGGCGGCGGTAAAAGCTGTTCGTGAAGGATTGATTTAGAATATTTTGTCCTGAAGCCAATTGTTTAAGTCCTACATAGGCTCTTTTTTAGCAATTTAAACTCCGCATTAGGGTATGCAGGGTTCCCTATATGGGTGAAATTTTAATACCCTGCTGGAGGATGTTTTTGGCTGTCAATAGGTACATCATTCATTTCAGGACCCAATTGATGAGTCTTAAATAAAGACCGGAGGACTGAATATGATTAACGCAAATATCGCAACGCTTGCCGCTGCCGAAAATGAATCATTAGAGATTAGTACTAAAAACCTGAACTGTGTCGACTGTCATAATCCATTTATATTTACTATTGGCGAACAACAGTTCTACCGCAATCAGGGCTTCTCTCACGAGCCTAAACGTTGCCCTAATTGCCGAACATCTAAACGTCTGCGCAATAGCAACAAGCCTATGGTAGCTACCGAAATAACTTGCGTCGAATGTGGCATAAGGACAACTGTGCCATTTCTACCAAGAAATGCAAATGAAGTTTATTGTGCCACTTGTTTTAAAGCTAGAGGCTATCAAAGAGTGGTTGCTAATAGGGTCTAAGGAGGCGAATTATGTATAACAAACCTCACTTGAACCTTTTGATCAATGGTCCTGCTGAAGATTACCGCACAGCCGAATATTTGGCTCTTCAAATGCTACATTTAAAAACCGCAGCCTTAGGACGAAATTACCCAGGCTGTAGCGCTGATCTTTACAATATTGGATTATTAAATCTGGCTTTGAAGGATCATTATCGAGCGAAACGGTTTTTGGTGCGAGCTTTGCAAATTCTCAAAAGCGAAGGGAAACGACAAGATATAGTCAAAACTTTGCAAACACTATCTCGTTTGCATAAAAAGGAAAGACGACCTGCCTATGTTTTAGAAAAGGCTTGCTAAACCAGGGTTTAACCAACTTCTCATTACAATAAATAGCTAAATAATGATTATGTTATCAAGAACAGAATATCAAGTTATCAGACAATGGGTTGCTCCCAATACCAATTGCCAACAGGCAAGGCAAGTAATGAATGCAAGCAAAAAATCTCTCTATTCACAGCCTTCAATTAGCCAAAGTCCTTGAACAACCGGCTTGGTTGCGAATAGCTTTTATTAAAAAAACAAAAATCGCGCGCGCTAGAAGCTTACAGGATCGTAAAGACATTAAGACCTGGACTGACATATCCAAGCATTCCTTGGCCAAAATAAACAAATCGTACACCGAACATTGCTTTGCTCCCCATCCTTTGCCTGAGGAAATTAGCGAAAGGTTGAATGAGCAAATAAAAAATTCGCGCGATTCATTGCTAGAAAGTCTTTTTGAGCAAAATCAAATATTCGACTTAGCCTAAGCTTTCACTGTTGCAACAATAGTGTTACATAACCTCTATAAAGATCTTGCTAAAGAAGCTGGTGAGGAAAATTTACGTGTCAGTATCACTAGTGAATTGGTAGAACAAGTCATGGAAGCGGTACATACTAATATAGAGACACTTATCGTTCAAGAAGACCAGGATAGGTAAACCAAATCAAAAAAATTCCAGGAGGAAATTATTATGGCTGACCGAGCTATCTGGAGCGGAGCTATTACTTTTGGTTTAGTAACTATGCCTGTTAAATTGTATGCGGCTACAGAAAGCAAAAGTATTTCATTTCACCAAATTCACAAAAAATGCAAAACTCGCATTCAAGAGAAAAGATGGTGCCCGACATGCGAAAGAAACGTCGAATGCGCCCAGTGGGAGGAACTCTCATTGCCGAGACTCTTCTATATCCGGATGAAATAAGGATAGATTTAAAGGCCAAATTACCCAGAATCAAAGTACCACAACAAGAAATGAATATGGTATCTAAGCTCATTGACATGATGTCCCAAGATTTTAGACCCGAAATGTATGAAGACCATTACCGTGAAGCCTTACAGCAGGTAATCGATGCCAAAATTGAAGGACACGAATTGAAGAAACCCGCAAAAACGGCACCCAAAGGGCAGCTGTTAGATCTCATGACAGCACTGAAACGGAGTGTCGACAAATCAGAAAGCATCAAAACTAAGACAGCCATAAATTCTTCGCGTAGAGTGTCTAAACGACGCAAAGCTAGTTAGTCAACACATACAAGCCATTAACATCGCAAAGCCAGCTAAATCAACCGAATCACACTCCGGTGTTTAAGAAATCACTAAATAGTAACCAAACTTACTACCTGCAAGCGACGGCTCTTTCTTAAACCGTGTGACAAGATATAACTAGGCGTGATTCCGAAAGAATATATTCAAAATGGATATACATAAGGAATCCAGGTTTATGGGTCTGATGTTGGCACAGAGATAGGACACAAAGATATGGCTAGAGTTTTTGCAAACACACATCAAAGCGCTGTTCGTACAGGTCAAACTAGTACGAGAAATATGATCAATCAAGCTATCACACATTCGATGATTAAAGCTGATGATGCTTTAAAAAACGAACAGTATAAGGATGCTCACAAATTTTATAAATATGCTTTGAGATTATCCGAAATGCAATTCGGTGATCAAGATTCGATAGTGAAGAACTTACGTTTATTACTCGGGGGGATAGATGAGTTTCTTAGTCAAAAGACTAAGAAACCACAAATGGCCGCAGAAGTGGGTTGGCAAAGAATAACTGACTAATATTGCATGCCTTACCCTACCCAGCCAGCTCGCACTGCTTTCAGAGCTGCCTGGGTGCGGTCATTTACCGCTAATTTTTCAAATATATGTCGGACATGTGTTTTTACTGTATCTAAACTTACAACTAAGCGTTCAGCAATTTCTTGATTGCTAAGACCATCGACAATCAAGCGTAATACTTCGTGCTCACGAACCGAAAGCACTTCATATGGAATGTGTTGAACAAGATTGGTTTGTCCTGATTGCCCAGCTGGACCTATGCAACGGGCTACCAAAACACGGGCTATGGCTGGATGTAACCAAACTCCACCATCAGCCACTGTCTTTATTGCTATGTGCAATTGAGAATTCGAAGCCTCTTTTAGGCAATAACCATCAGCCCCCGCAGCGAAAGCAGCCAAAATCTGATCTGATGATTCACGTGAAGTAAAAACAAGTATTTTTATTTGCGGCGCTGCACTTTTCACCCTGCGGCTCAGTTCAATACCATCAATTGACGGTAAACCTATATCCATTAAAACAACGTTTGGATTCAAAGCAAGAATATCTCTATAAGCCAATTTACCATCTGCCGCTTCACCGACCAACTTAAAATCGGAATTCGACTCTATGACCGCCCTAATGCCAAAGCGGGTTACTTCGTGATCTTCAGCGATAAAAACACTTACAAAAGGTTTTGATTGTGTCAGTTGATCGTCTTTCTTTCCATCATTTAGATTTTGCATTTTTCATATCCTACTTGGTCTAATTGTTGCAGCACTTGAACACTATACTATCCGACTAGAAATACCATACAGTCAATTCAACCAACATTAGCACGCTCTAGCTCGTATACGGGTTGGTAGACCGGAAAATCGAGAATAAAAATTGATCCAGTAGGTTTGTTGGGATGGTACTGAATGGTACCTTGATGTGTGCGCATAATTTGACTACAGAGAAATAAACCTAATCCAGAACTAGCAGATTGTAAATTACCAATTCGTGCTCCACCCAACGGTTTAAATAATTCATTTTCCACTTCAGTCGGAACACCAGAACCGCCATCTTTGACAAAAAGCCTTACTCTTTCATTATTGTTTTCGCCTTCAATCACTATCTTGCTTCCGGATGGAGAATATTTAAGCGCATTACTAAGCAAATTATTTAGTAAATAACTTATAGCTTGAATATCAGCTAAAACAGGTTTCAGGTCACCACTTTTCATTTTGCAAATTATGACTTGATTATTGAGTTGAGCTGTTGCTTCCCATTCTTTCAAACAGCCTTCCATTATTGGTACAAGATCTTGTTCTTTTAGGAGTAAAACCTCTTCGCCTCTTGTATAACTAAACAACTGCAATAAGTTTTTAAGAATATGCAAACAATTATCATTTGCTCTACTGAGAGTTTTAATGGCATCTTGCTGATGATCACTTAAAGGACCAAAATTATTATTCAATAGCAATTGATAAATACGTTGTGAGCCTAGCACTGGATTCTTTAAATCATGAGCAATAATAGCCATAACTGCATCACGCTGCCTGGATAATTCATATCGATCAGTTATGTCTTCCAGCATAATAATGCCACCAGTAAATTGCCCCTGTTCATTTATAATGGGCCAAACTGAAAGATTAGCAATACTAACCTTGTTAGTAACTCTATCTGGAAATTCTAAACATTGTTCTTTCACAGCATAAGAATTTCCCTGCACTAAAGAGTCAACGAGCTCTTTTTTTGGAATACCGAGAAATATATCGAATACATTTTTGCCCTTTACAGTGTCAGCAGGAACAGCAAAATTAGTCAAAAAAGCTGCATTAGTTTCAGCAATATTGAAGTCTTGATCAAAACGAATAATGGAACCCGGTGCATGCAAAAACACTTGTCTTGCTATTTGTTGCGCAGCAAATTCAAGACGTTTGCGCTCGATAGCATATTTTAAGCAACGGATAATTGAGTCCCCACTGACTATTCCTTTCACTAGATAATCTTGTGCCCCTCTGCGCACAACTTCATAAGCTAATTGGTTGTCGTTTATTCCCGAAAGCACCACTATCGGTATCTCTGGAAAAGATGTCCGTATTGCAGCGCAAGTATCAATACCTTTACTATCTGGCAAAGTCAAATCCAGTAAAACAGCACTGTATATATTGTTCCATAGGGCTTCTTTAGCCTCACTAAGCGAAGAAGCACGCTCAAGAACAAATTGTCCATTACCTTCAGTCTTCATTACATCAGCTACAAACGCCGCATCAGCATTATTATCTTCGACTATCAATACATGGATTTGCTTCATTATAATGAATTAGACCTTACAGTCAAACACCCGCCACTTCTTTATTTTATACCACTATAGTAAGGCAACTATCGGTTAAGGGGCAGGGTCAATCGTATACAACCCTTAAGAAGGTGACTGATAATTTAATAGTATAGATTACAATAAGCTTTGGGTCTGAATTATTTAAAACCCAATATTCATAATGAATCCCCCTAACCGCCATGCATACCGAAGAAAGCCAAATAGTAACCTATAAAAATCCGACATTGAAGGCTAACAAAAATAACAGCAAACCAATTAAAATTGCTTTGGTTAGCTGCGGCTTAGGGCATGTTAAACGCGGGGTAGAAGTTTCAACGGCACGTTGGTTTGAAGCCTTAAAGGAACATGAGGCTGTAGATGTAAGGCTATTTTCGGGTGGTGAATATCTAGGAGCAAAACAAATAGATAATATTCCTCGTGATTCATTGCTCAAAACAATTTTATATCCTTTCACCTGTTTAAATGGACGCCGTACATGGGAATTTTGTTATGGCGTCGAACAGATCACTTTTGCAGCTGGTTTTGGTTCTACATTATTGTCCTGGCGACCAGATATAGTTTGGACTAAAGAAACGCCTTTTGCTCATATTTTGGCTTTTACCAGACCATTCTTCAATTTGAAATATAAACTGATTTTTTCTAATGGCTGTGGCTTCGAACCATCTACCTATGCACATTTTGACTACATACAACATTTGCATAGAGAATCGTTCGAGAAAGCAAAACAATTTGGTATATCGCCAGATAAAATGACTGTTTTACCCAATTTAGTACGCATACCAAAAATAGATAAAACAAAAGAAGAAAGTCGCAATTATTTTGGTTATAAACCCGATGATTGGGTGATTGCTTGTGCTGCAGCCTGGAATTGTTATCACAAGCGCATTGATTATCTGATTAAAGAAGTAGCTAAAATAAAAGACGAAAAGGTTAAACTCCTCCTTTGTGGACAACCAGAAACAGACACAGCATCTTTAAAGAAAATGGCGGAAAATCTTTTACCTAATCGAGTGCAATGGCACACCTTGCCTGCAGATCGGGTCCCGCTAGCTTTGCAAGCATCAGACATTTTTGTTCTACCTAGTCTAGAAGAATTGTTTGGTGGTGTTGTAGTAGAGGCTATGATGCTTGGTATACCTGTTATTAGTCATCAAACATCTGCTAACCGCCAATTTACTAACTTAGCTCTTCCTACTTATGATCTTTCAGCCCCAAATAATTTAACCCAATATCTAATTGATGCAAGAAATTCACCCACAGAAAAACAAAAGTTAGACCATTTAGCTAACGCTGTTCAAAATATTTATAGTGAAGAATCTCTTTGTCAGCAATTCGTGGATATGTCTTTAGCAGCTCTTCAATGGTGCTGATAAATTATTAGAGCCAATAAAGAGAATAGTAAAATCAAAAAGGCACATACAATTATTATCCGGACTCGACCACCGATGTGAGACTTTAGCGGCACTTCAATTTGGGTATTTTGGTGCACTTGGAGGACTGGAGCTGAGCTTGCCGTCTTACTCATAGGTACAATCGTTCCATCGACTAAATACTTCTTCGTCGATTCTTGCATATACAACCCATGGTCTACAGCTGCCTTAGAAAATGGTGCTCCACCCATTAATACGTATGTTTCAACTAATGCATGAAACATTTCTTCCATTGACTGAAAGCGATTATCAGGCTTTTTCTCTAAAGTTTTAAACACGAGCGCCTCAAGTTGAGGAAAGACCTCAACTCCCAAAGAGGCAAATGATGTCGGTTTAGTAGCCACATGCATTTGCATAGTATCAATTATGGTATTACCAACTAAGGGTGGTAACCCAGCAAGAGTCTCGTAAAACATAGTTCCCATCGAATAAATATCCGAACGCTCATCAAGGGTTTGTCCTAAACACTGTTCGGGACTCATATAAATTGGGCTGCCAAAAACTTCACCTGTTTGAGTTAAATTTTGAGGAAATTTGCCAGAAGCAGGCATCAACTTAGCTATGCCAAAATCCAAGACTTTAACTATGTCAATGATAGCGTCATCTTGTACTAACATGATATTGCTAGACTTCAAATCTCTATGAATTACTCCTTTTTTATGAGCATGCGAAAGTGCATCACAAGCTTGCAGAAAGATTTTTACTGCTCTAAATTGCCCAATTCTCTGTTCTCGCTTGATTAATTCGGCTAAGCTGTCGCCGACCAAAAAATCCATAACCAAATAAGGTTGCCCGGTAGGAGCAATACCAAAATCATGAACGGCTATGATGTTTGGGTGCTCTAAACAACTAGCAGCCTCGGCTTCTCTCTGAAATCGCTTTTTGCTAGTTTGATCATACATAAGCTGAGCCAAAAGCATTTTAATGGCACGCACTTTGTCCATAAGCAAATGCCTTGCTTCATAGACAATGCTCATGCCGCCGCGTCCTACTTCAGACAAGATCTCGTAGCGATCTGCTAATATTGTTCCTATAGGCGTTTCTAATTTATTACTTGTAAAACCGATGGGTTCAGGTTCCAGAAGGCTTCGATCTTGTGGACAAACTTCGTCAGATACTCCATAAATGCGTCGGCATTTGGGACAATATTTTCTTCTAGCAACAACTGATTTGTTTATTTCGCTCACAATAAAACTCTATGGGTCAGATTATTTGAGATACTTGCGTAAAATGCTAAACATTATATAACTATAATAGCAAAAGCCCCCTTTTACCGCTAGAACATTATTGGTTGTTGATATCCATACTTTTTAGCCAACAAAACTAACGCTTTGTCTTAACTGATAGTTTGTCCACAAATTCGATGGTATTACCAGCAGGATCACATACATAAACAGATTTAGTGCCATCACGATGGGTTTTTAAAGTGCCATAATCAGAAGCATTTTCTACATTAAAGGCCAAGTGCTGCGGATGTTGGCTAGCTAACACCAAAGCTAAGTGAATATTGGCAAATTTGATATATCCCCAGCTTTGATCTTGATATTCAACAGTACACTTAAAGTGTTCTTTGTACCAAGCTATAGCTTTACCAATGTCTAGGACCTGTATGGCAATATGATCTATAGCGTCCAGAGAAGAAAAATCACGATTTTCTGTCATTTACTCACCCCTAATCTTTTATTTAAGCGCTGCCTCGCCTTCGCACTGCTCGGCTCAACGCGCGTATCCTTATCGTTCCGCTGCGGACGCCTCACCGTCGTCCTTCACTCCACTTAGTCGTAACTCTCCTTATATTAAGCGCTGCCTCGCCTTCGTTTCTCTCGGCTCAACGCGCGTATCCTTATCGTTCCGCTGCGGACGCCTCACCGTCGTCCTTCACTCCACTTAGTCGTAACTCTCCTTATATTAAGCGCTGCCTCGCCTTCGTTTCTCTCGGCTCAACGCGCGTATCCTTATCGTTCCGCTGCGGACGCCTCACCGTCGTCCTTCACTCCACTTAGTCGTAACTCTCCTTATATTAAGCGCTGCCTCGCCTTCGCACTGCTCGGCTCAACGCGCCTATCCTTATCGTTCCGCTGCGGACGCCTCACCGTCTTTCCTTGCTTCGCTCCCCCTTTTTAATATATTTGTGTTCTTTCAAGAACAACTGGAAGAAAAAACTAGCGAATTATAGAAACCTTTGCATGTGCCTCTATTTTGCCAGATTCTTTAAGCGACAATCTCGCATTTTGATCCGTATGGCTACCCAAGGCTAAACGAACCAAATCGCTACTTTTACCTGAGCTTAGCAAATTAGCAAGATTAGAATTGAGCATATTTGTCTTAGCCTTTTTTACCAAGGCAGGAAAACTAACTTGATATGTATCAACTTGTACTTCTTGCGTTGTAACTTTGAATAGCCTGAAGGCACAAGGATAAATATCCAAACTAGGGGAAGAGATATACCAAATATTATTTTGCCATTGAATTTTGCTCAAATGTGTATGCCCGCTTACAGAAATTACTTGCCCATCAGATTTTTCGAGAATCTGCCGGACTGCGCTTGCTTGCGGCAATAGATAACTATTATTGCTATCAACAGTAATTGGCGGCAAAATAGGGTGATGACTAACAACAACAGTCACCGGTCTAGTTTTTTGACCAATATCTTGTTTTAACCATTCCAGTTGCTCCTCGTCGATGTATCCGGTGACTGAATTAGCTTGACTAGTATCAAGCCCAATAAGATGAAGTCCTGAAAGAGGATTACAAGACCAGTAAGGCACATCGTTATTAAGCCCCCTGCCCTTCCAATCGCGACCAAAAGTGCGCATTTTATTCACCGGCATATTGCCAGAAATATCTGCTTCACCCAATACAAAATACCAAGAGCAATCAAGGCTTTGAACGATATCAAGAAATAATTGCCAATGAATTTCATCGGCTCCTACCCCCTGCACTTGATCACCACCAAAAATAACAAAATCTGGCTTCAATAGATTGATTTGCTTGATTGCCTCTTGCAAAAAGAGTTGGCTTTCTTGCAACAGCATAAAGCTGTCACTTAACCCAGAGGTCAAATGACAGTCACTAATAAAGACAAACGTAAACGGCTCAAAAGAATTCGAATCGAAGCTATTGTTAGAGAATGTGGCAGCAGCAGACGGGATAAATGCGCCAGACAAACAAGATAAAATAAAGCTTCGACGGCTTACCGAATAAATAACTGACATTTTCACACCTATTGATTACAAAGACAAAATACTTAGCAAATACTTAGTAACTGGACATTAGCAAGATTATTACACTAGAATTGTTGTCTTGCTAACTGAAAGTTGCGATTAGATTAGGGGGAATTTAGTTTTTAGGAGTAATGATGACGACAGCCACAGAGCTAACTCTTGATATTAACGAGATAAAAAAGATATTGCCGCATCGTTATCCTTTTTTGCTTTTGGATCGGGTTACCTCCGTTGTGCCAGGGCTTAAAGCCACAGGCTATAAGAATCTAACAGCAAACGAACAGTTTTTTGAAGGTCATTTTCCTTTCAAACCTATTATGCCTGGAGTATTAATGGTTGAAGCACTAGCTCAGCTTGGGTGCATCGCTATTCTTATGAAAGACGAGTTTAAAGGCTCACTAGGCGTGTTTACTGGCATCGATGGAATGAAGTTTCGTTCTATGGTCACACCTGGCGACAGGCTAGATTTATCGGTGGAGCTAATTAAAATGCGCGGACCCTTGGGTAAGTTTCATGGCATCGGCACAATAGGTGGACAAACAGCCTGCGAGGGAGAGATTAGCTTTGCCCTCATCAAGGACGCGGTACCGATTACATGAGTATACATTCGAGTGCCATAGTCAGTACAGGCGCAATTATCGCGGAAAGTGCCGAGATAGGGCCTTATGCAGTTATTGGTGAACACGTTTCTATAGGGGCAAGCACTAAGGTAGGACCTCATGTGGTTATCGATGGACATACCAGTATTGGCGAAAATTGTCAGATTTTTTCTGGAGCCAGTATTGGTCAAGCACCGCAATCCATAAACTACAAAGGTGAACCTTCTCAAGTAAAAATAGGCAAAGGTGTAACCATAAGGGAGTATGTGACTATTCATCGCGGCACTAATGGTGGTACTACTGTTTTAGGCGACGACTGTTACATCATGAATTATGCTCATATAGCTCACGACTGCCAATTGGGCAAAGGCGTAATCATGGCTAATTCGGCGACCTTAGCTGGACATATTACCGTAGGTGACGGAACTGTCATGGCCGGAGTATGTGTTTTTCATCAATTTGTACGCATTGGTAGAATGTGCATGGTGAGCGGTATGACAGGAAGTAGAATGGATTTGCCACCATTTGTTATATTGGACGGATTACCTCCGGCTATACGCGGCGTCAATTTAATTGGTATGAAAAGGCATAAATTTACTCCTGCTACTCGTACAGCAATCAAAAAAACATACAAACTTTTATATCACTCTGGGCTAAATTTCACTCAAGCAATAGATCAAATTGAGCAAGAAGAAGTACCAAGTGAAGTAAAAGAAATTATTGAATTTTTCCGCTCTTCCAAGCGCGGAGTAATAGGAGCATATCAACAAGATGCTACCGAAGAAAATGATGAAAAAGCGATGCAAATTCCAGAAGCGGTAAAAGTCTAATTTTGGCTCTTCCTTTCTTTTATTTTGCTTATCCTAAGCTTATTGGGAAAATTATAAAGTGGATAAAACAAATAAAACGAAAATTGATCCTCCCATTGGTTCTGTGCTAGAGACAGGTTCTTCTGATCTTGACAAATCTAAAAAAAAGACACCTTCCCTAAGCCAAAAATCTCCTTTACCCGGCTTTAGGGAAGTTTTTAAAAATCGACAATTTATGAGTTTGTGGTTCGCACAAATCTTTTCGCAGTTTGCTGACCGAGCTGTTTTTGTACTCTTTGTAGCTGTTTTAACCGCTCAACAGATAATCAACTCCACAGCAAACATTATCGGTATTGGTGCAGCCGAAATGACCAGTTTGTTGTATGTAACCTTTACTATTCCAGCTGTATTACTAAGCCCAATTGCCGGAGTTTATGTTGACCGCTGGTCAAACAAAACGATTCTCTTTAGTTCTAACTTGGCTCGGGGGACACTTGTTAGTTTAGTCGCGTTTTCAGGAATTTCCCATTCTGCCAAATTATGCCTTCTATTGGCCTTTTTGATATCTGTAGCTTCACAATTTTTTGGCCCAGCTGAAACAGCAGCAATTCCACGTCTTGTACCCAAACAGAATCTATTACATGCAAATTCGTTGTTTTTTACTACGATGATGATTGCCTTAGGGTTTGGCTTTGCAATTGGTGAACCTATAATTTCTCAAACAGGAATAAAAGGCGCACCGTATGCGATAGCAGCAGGATTTTTCATAGCAGCATTGCTAATTTTGTTTATAGAAGACAATCAGCCAAAAAAAACTCAGCGAGAAGTTTGGTGGGAAGAGTTGCGCCAAGGTATAGCTTATATTGTGGACAATCCGCCTGTATTTCGAGCCATTTTAAAAATCACAATATTATTTAGCACTATCATCACCCTCAATATAATTGCTGTTGGCCTAGCTGAACAAGTTATGCATATAAAACCATTTCAATTTGGCTATGTGGTTGCCGCTGCTGGTTTAGGCATGGCAATAGGAAATGTTTTAGTAGCTAGAGCAGGACACTATTTGTCACACATTATCTTGTCTTACAGTGGCTTCACCTGCCTAGGCTTATTCATGAGTCTGCTAGCTAGTCTTGGCTTTATTCAAACTATAGTATTTCCAATTATTGGTCAGCCAAATCTATTCTTTAATGGTTGGCTCATCTATGTACCTCTGTCAATAGCCCTATTAATTGGTATTTCCTGCGCTTTCGTCGCTGTGCCCACCCAGTCCACTTTGCAAGCCTCAGTACCTGAAGAACTTCGAGGCAAAGTGTTTGGGGCGCAAAACACCGCCATGTCAGCCGCCTCAACGATTCCGGTTATACTAGCCGGTTTTTCTATTGACAATTTACCAGGGGGAGTTTCCACTACTTTATTAATTATGGGTCTACCCACCTTTGTTGCCGGGGCTATGCAGCTGTCAAGAAGTATTATAGATTTAAGGACAGAAAGGCTAATCTAGCTGTCGTCCGGTTACAATTCATAAGAAGACAATATACTAGGGATAAATGCGCAATCGAATCATACTATTCGGTCTTATATTACTGATTTGGGCTTTTCTCAAAGCAGTAGATTACTTTTTCAATGGTCCTCAACTGCTGATCCTTCTGTCATTAGCAGTGGCAATTATGATCACTCACAGTTTGTGGTTGCTTAGCGCTCAAAAGCATTGGCAAAGAAAAGTGGAAAAACACAAATTAATTGGACATCAACAAGTAAAACCGCGCAATAAACGATTAAGAGCAAATGACACCCAAGACGACACAAGCTGGAAGCCTTGGGTAGATATTTTTATTGCCGCCAAAAACGAAGAACGTGTGATCGAAATAACTATTCGCAATTTGCTTAAACTCGACTACGATAAGCTATTGCTTTGGGTCATCAATGATTGTTCTACCGATAACACAAAAGAGGTCTTAGAGTCTTTAATCACCGAATGTCCTAATTTAAGGATAGTTAACCGCGCACCAGGATCCCACCCAGGCAAGTCCGCAGCTTTAAACGATGCTTTGGCTTTAGCAAAAGGTGATGTAATTGCTGTTTTTGATGCCGACGCATATGTGGAGCCAGATTTTTTGAATATCACCCTACCTGTATTAGCCCCTGATGGAATCGGGGCTGTGCAAGCACAAAAGAAAATCTACAAACATCAAAAAGGCTGGCTTATAGACTGCCAGTCCTCCGAATATGCTCTTGACACCTATTTTCAAGTCGGTCGCGACATTATTGGCGGTGCGGTAGAATTACGCGGAAATGGACAACTCATCAAGCGCGCTGCTTTAATTGATGTTGCTGGATGGAACAATCACGCTATAACAGACGATTTAGATCTCAGCATGCGCCTGCTCACCAATCATTGGGACATCAGATTTTGTCCTTATGCTTGCGTATATGAGGAAGGCGTCACTTATGTTAAAGCACTCTTACGACAAAGACAACGCTGGGCAGAAGGAAGCATCAGGCGCTATCTGGACTATATATTTCCCTTGAATTCCCCTACGAGACTGTCCTTTGTCGAACGCTTCGATACTTTGGCCTTTACAGTATTTTTTGTAGTTCCGGCAATAGTATTGTTAGAAATAGTTTCAGAAGCAATACATTATTGCTGTGGCATATCTCCACATGCAAATTTTTTAGCCGCACTAATAGTGGCCATATTTATTATCAGTCAATTAAATCTAATCATTGCCATTCGAGTCTACGGCAAACCAATGTCAATTCTCGCCAGTATCTCACATAGTCTCTCGGTAGAGATGTATCTGTATCTGCATTGGCTGCCCTGTGTATTTTCAGCCCTAAGACAAATCATTTTTGGCAAACGTGTATCAACATGGCATCCGACAAAACATGTTGGAGATGCTGCTAACAATCTAACAGTCCAAAATAAAGACTCTTATACTGATAAAACATTTGCGAAATACCAAATTTAAATATCGCCAATAGGTAGAATCGTATAAAGCAAATACCTCCGGTAATAATTGCCATGAGTAGTAAAATTGAAGTAGTTGAATGCCACCATATTAGATTGCTAATCACTTGGAAACAAATCCGAACAAAGATTTTACACTGGCTGAAAACAGGCTAGGTTAGGGATTTATTGGGTTTTTAAAACTAAAAATAATATTGGTAGAAACTAACCGTGGATCTATTAAAGAAAATCGGTACAATTACAAATGTAATAGGCCTAACCAGGCCAGCAGTTGAATTAAATCATGAATTAGTAAGGCGGAGTAATTAATAGTGAAAAAATTAGTCTCATATTTTGCAGTAGCAGCAGCCATAATTGGCAGTTCAGTACTTCCATCTCTAGCAGAAGATGACAGTATGGTAGAAAATGTTTGTGCGTTTCCTTTTAAAGTAACCGGTGCCGCTCTCGGCACAGTATGGGGAGTACCGTTAGGTATGACCAAGGGCGGAGTCGAAGGTGGTATGAAAACCACTAAATACGTCGCTGGCAAATTGGGTAACGAAGATAGCACCTTGCGCTTAGCAGCTAGTTCTGTAATAGCTGGACCATTTGGTGTTGTAGGTGGTGCAGCATATGGTTCCGTTACTGGCGTTATCCATGGTGCAAAGGCCGGTTATAATCACCCATTTAGTATGGAAGCTTTTCGCTTTAAAGAAGATTAAAAGTGGTACATGCTAATATAACTTGTTTAAATAGGTTATGTCTGATAAATGTTTATCTGTCTATATACGAGGAATAACAATGAAAAAAAGTGCAGCATTACTAGCAATTTTTACTACTCTGGGAATGAGCTCAGCCTCATTTGCAGGTACTCTCGACACTGGTAAAAGTGTTGCGGGGACTTCAACAGCCATGGTAGTCGATGTGCCAGAAGGCATCATCGTAAACACAGCCTATAAATGTCCCTATGCCGCCACCAAAGGTTTGGCTGGTGCATTTGGAGATGAAAATGGCTGGAAGCAAAATATCGTGGGAGCCGTATTCGGTATTCCAGCAGGTATGGCTTTTGGCGTTCCTTACGGCCTTGTTAAAGGCGGACAACATGCCGCTAGCGTTGGTTGGGAAAAACCTTTCAGCAAAGAATCATTTGTTGTAACTAATAATCCATAAAACGATATATAAATTTGGTCTAGCGCGTTTACTTTAAAATAGAAATGGTGAGGTAAGAGAATGTTATTTATTAAGCGTTTATTGTCTTCAGCAATAATAGTGGGTTGTCTTATCTCACCAGCGCTTAGTCCAGTTTATGGTTTGGATTACGAAGCAAAGCCAGTTCATTCAGTTATAGCCGCTCCTTTTAAAGCAGTAGGGGCTGTCAGTGGTGCTGTTGTTTGCGGTCTTTTTAGTGCACCGCTAGATGATGGTTTCCATGCTGGTAAAAAAGCGACCACACATATAGCTGGTGCTTTTGGTGATGAAAATGGTAGAACTGAACAACTGGCAGCCGCTCCTGTAGGTTATCCAGCTGGTTTTGTGGTTGGTGGTGTGCGTGGTATCGGTCGCGGCATAATACACGGGGCTAAAAAAGGTTGGGAAAAGCCTTTTAGTCGCTGGTCATTTGTCACAACCGAAGAAAAATAGTTAGGTATTAGGTAATTTAAGTAAATCAGAAGCTCCTAGAAAGCAAATGGTGTCCGTTATGAGAAAAATAGTATTAGCTTCATTGGTAGCAGCTCTCGGGCTGGTATCTGTATGTAGCTCAATCCCGGGGATTGCTTATCCAGCACGCCCTGAATCTGCTCGTGTTTGGTATGAAATCGAATATTTTCCTGTTCGTTTAATTAGCATGGTTACTTGTATCGTATGGGATGCGCCAACTGGCATGTTTCAAGACTCTATTAAAGGTGCCATTGGTGGTACAAGAGTCGTAGCAAGAAACATTGGTAATGAAAATGGCACTTACGAATTGATCGTCGGTGGCTTAACCGGAGGTCCTGTTGGTCTAGTTGCTGGCGGCGCTTATGGAATTCTGCATGGATTTGCCTATGGTGCACATCATGGATTTGTTGGCTATCCGAGTCCTAATAGTGGAAGTCACAGCATGTTATTCCAAGGTAAGTCTTATGTAGTACCTTACGACGATAATTACTAAGCCAGTAGGTCATCATTAAAATAGGGAAAGGGCAACTTAATAGTGGCCCTTTCTTTTATTTTAATGGCTGTTCATTAATCAATAACTTAATAACTAATCAAGACTCTATATAGCTGCCAAGCATACCTGATAAACTGGGTTTATTAGGTTTATAAACCCGTTTTCAAAAAGGATTTTTGGCAATGACCAAATTTGCTGCAAATCAAGCTAATGGCGCTAAGAGCTTTTCAGCTACCAGCACCAAGGTGCCCCGTATTGGTGAATTGCTGGTAGCCGCCAACATCATTAAACCGGGGGTCTTAAATGAGTCTTTGCAAATTGCTAAAACATCAAGGACTCTAATTGGAAGAACTTTAATAAGTTTAGGACAACTTGATGAGCATAAATTACAAGTCGCCCTGGATATCCAGACTTTAATACGTGAACGCACGGTTAATACTCAGTCAGGCATTCAAGCGTTGAGTCTAGCTTGTAATTCTAGAATTTCGGCTAATGATGCTCTACAAAAGTTAGGCTTGCACGTGCAAGAAGAGACTAATACGCATAAGAATTCGTTCGCACAACTAATAATTGATTCTGGACTAGTAACTGCCCAAGTACTGGCCAGTGCTGAACAACAAAGCATAGAAAATAATTTGCCACTAGGAAGATGCCTAGTGGTGAATCGATACACTACACAAAACCGATTAGAATCACTCTTATCTGCACAAAGCTTGATTAGAGAAAATCAAATTACGCAAGAACAGGCTCTAAAAGCTCTAAAACTAAGCATAGTAAATAGAGAGCCTATAGAGCACTTCTTGATCCAATTTGGCGTACAGCAGCTGGGTGAGTCAGACAAACGTGTGCTTGACCTTTTATCTCTAGCAGGCTTTATTTCCCCAACTGGCAAATTAACTGCTCTTGAAATTGGTCTGACAGAAGAAAGGGCTTGTTTTGACATCTTAACAGAGACCGAAATGGTAGGCCGTGACGTTATAGACAAAGCTTTAACTTTGCAAGTACAAATTCTTGCCGGTAATCTAACTCTTAAATATGCCGCCAAACTGCTAAAAAAATCACACACAGAAGGTCTTGATCTGCAAACCTTCCTTGCCCAAATGGCCGGTAAAGGCAAATATGTAAATCAAATTGAACAGATAATCGATTTGCTTCTAGACATAGGTATTTTAGCTGAACAAAACATTACAGCGTCCAACGAAATTGCTACGGCAACCGGTAGAAACCTTGGGGACGTGTTGTTAGAACAAAACGATATTAATACTGCTCATTTAGATTCAGCATGGCAGGCGCAAAGAATGATTGATGACAAAATGATCAGCTTTGAATATGCGTGCAAAGCATTACGCAAGTTAGTAGGTACGGATAAAGAATATCAAACTAATACCCAAGAAGAATTACAGCAAATTACGCAACCTGCTTTGTCTGCTTTCGCACCAGAAACTTGGCTAACCAGAATAACAAAAAAGCTGTTCAATAAATAGGTCTTCTGACATTTCCATTTATTATTAAGTAATTGCTTTTCTTTGATACGACAGGCACTCTCTGGGCTATTCTAGAGTCACAAATTCCAGGAGAGTACGTATGACAGCGTCCCAGCAAAAGAAAACAGTAACACTTATACCCGGCGACGGAATAGGGCCTGAATGTGTTGAAGCTACCTGTCGTATTATAGAAGCCACCGGTGCACCGATAGAGTGGGATATACATCATGCCGGAGCAAGTATTTTCAAGCAAGGATTACCGTCCGGAGTACCGCAAGACACAATTGATTCTATTGCAAAAACGAAAGTCGCCCTAAAAGGACCGTTAGAAACCCCAGTTGGCTTTGGCGAAAAAAGTGCCAATGTCACTTTGAGAAAGCTATTTGAGACTTATGGCAATATCCGCCCTGTAAGAGAATTACCAGGCATAAAAACACCTTACAGTGGGCGTGGAATCGATTTAGTGGTGGTAAGAGAAAATGTTGAAGACTTATATGCAGGCATTGAACATATGCAAACCCCTGGGGTAGCACAATGTCTAAAACTGATTTCCGCCAAAGGATGTGAAAAAATCGTCCGACTAGCCTTTGAACTAGCAAAAGCCGAAGGACGCAAAACAGTCCATTGTGCCTCTAAATCAAATATTATGAAGTTGACAGAAGGTCTATTGAAACGTACTTTCGAAGCCATCGCTCCTCAGTATCCGGAAATAGAGTCCCAGCACATTATTATTGATAATTGCGCTCACCAACTAGTCAAAAAACCAGAACAATTCGATGTAATTGTCACAACTAATATGAATGGCGACATTATTAGCGATTTAAGCTCTGCTCTAATCGGTGGTTTGGGTTTTGCTCCTTCAGCTAATATCGGCAACGAAGTAGCAATATTTGAAGCCGTACATGGCTCAGCACCAAAATATGCCGGTAAAAATGTGATTAATCCCTTAGCTGTCCTTCTCTCCGGTGTATTAATGCTTCGCCATTTAAAAATGTTCAGCGAAGCAGCTAGCATTGAAAATGCAGTCTTTGTCACACTGGAAGAAGGTAAGTGCCTCACACGCGATATTGTAGGCGATGAAAAAGCTGCCAGTACAACCAGATTTACTGACGAAATTATTGCCAATTTAGGACGCAGCTCCCAAAAGTGGCACATACGAAATTACAAAGAGATTAAACTGCCCCATGTCAGAAAAGACATTGATTTTGTCAAAGCCAAAAGCAGACAAATCGTTGGCGTTGATTTATTTGTAGAATCAGCTTTGCCAGCCGATACACTAGGACCAGATCTAGAAAAAATAATGGCCGGTAGTAAATTGAAATTAAAAATGATCTCTAATCGCGGCACTAAGGTTTATCCTTCCATGGGGGCAATCACCGACTGCGTTGATCACTGGTTCTGTCGATTCATGACAGTCGATCCTAAAGAAGAAGTTACTGACGCTACCATACAAGATTTATTGCAAAAGGTAGGCAGTAAATACAGATGGGTGCACTTAGAAAAATTACAAGAAATCGACGGCAAGCAAGGTTTTACCAAAGCGCAAGGCGAGGATTAAGCTCTAGTGCTAAAAATCCCAACTTAATACTGGTTTTTTGGTAAGTTC